>Ga0208740_1000156_pt1 | contig 25347 bp, 11 predicted proteins | sample CryBogCBE08Jun09_FD_184567 | JGI IMG/M metagenome (GOLD analysis project Ga0208740, IMG submission 184567) | Freshwater microbial communities from Crystal Bog, Wisconsin, USA - CBE08Jun09 (SPAdes) (version 2) | ecosystem: Environmental > Aquatic > Freshwater > Lake | place: Crystal Bog...
CGGTGTCTGCCTGCCTCAATATCCGGATCTTCTCCTCTGTGCTGTATCTCTTTCCTTTCATGGTCTTTGGGTTTGGTTGTCCCAAAGACTAACACACCACCTGGCTCAAATCCCCGAGGTCACGTCACTTTCGTAAACTGACGGATGTCACATCCCCATGTCCCATGACAGCATTCAACTCCATCCCATGAAGCCCCATCTCGCAGCCTTCACCCTTCTCTTCCTACTGCTGACCGCCGCTCCGTCGATCGCTCAGCAGACTCAGTTACCCGCGCAGAGCGTCCCGCCCCCCATAGCGCAGCGCTCTCCCACACTCGCGACGGAGGTTCCGATGATTCACTCGGGAGACCGCTGGGCGGTGCTCGGGGACAGCATCACCCACAACGGCCTCTACCACCGCTACATCCAGCTCTTTTACCTCACACGGTTTCCCGGACAGTCTCTGGAGTTGGTTAACTGCGGCATCTCCGGGGACAGCGCTTCCGGGGCGCTGAAGCGCCTGCAGTGGGACTGCCTGGATGCCAAGCCGACGGTCGTCACGGTGATGTTCGGCATGAACGACGTTGGACGGAGCCTCTATGAGTTGGGAAGCGTTCCTACAAACGCGGCGATCCTGCGCGAGGAAAAGGCCGTCGCTTACGACCGCTCCATGCGTGAAATCACTAAGTCCCTCGTGAACTCGGGCGCGAGGGTGATCCTGATCAAGCCCTCCCCCTTCGACGACACCGCCGATCTACCCAGGACCAACTGCCCTGGATTGGGTGAGGCGCTGACCGGATTCGGCCGGCGCGTGGAGGCTATCGCCGGCGAGAATCATCTTCCGACCGTGGATTTCTCTACGCCCTTGGCGACCATTAACCGCGAGCAGCAGGCGCTAGATCCTCACTTCACGATCATCGGGCCCGACAGGGTGCATCCGGGGCCTCCCGGCCATCTGGTCATGGCGCACCAGTTTCTCCGCACCCTCAAGCTGTCGGGAGTCGTCTCCCTCATCTGTATCGACGCTCCCTCGGGAAAGGCGGGCCCGCTGGAGAACTGTGAGGTGAGTGGCCTCACCTGCGGCACCAATGGCGTCTCCTTCACCTGCCTTGAGAAGGCGCTTCCCTTCCCGGTGGACGAGCCTGCAAAAAAGGGGCTGGAGTATGTCCCCTTCATGCAGGAACTCAACCGCGAGATGCTGACCATCCATGGTCTCCAGCCCGGCGACTACCGCCTCTCCATCGACGGCCAGCCGATCCGATCCTACAGCGCCGCGGAGCTTGCCGGGGGGGTGAACCTCGCCGGGGAAGCTACCACGTCGCAGTACCGGCAATCCCTCCGTGTCCTCGATGCCCTCCGGAGAAATTGGGAGGCCGCCGTGAAGCTACGCACCATCGCTCTCTGTGAATACAGTGCGTGGCCCGACGCGGCGCACCCGGTCGATGCCTCGCAGATGCCCGCGAAGCTCGACGCCTGGACTAATAAAGTGAGCAAGAACACCTTCCTGCTCGACCGCGCCAAGCAGTATCCGGATCTGAAAGCCCACGAGGAGGATTTCAAAACGCAGGTCCGCACGGCGCTGGAGGAGGCGGTCGTTGCAAGCCGACCCGAACCGCACCGCTTCGAGATCACGCGTTTGGCGTCCACCTCTGCTCCTGCAACCACCGGACTCGCCTCTCCAACCCCTAATCCTCGTCCTTGAACTCCCCGATCCCGTGAATCTATCAATACCCCTTTAGGGCGGAGAGACCCCGGCCGCTGAGCCTAACTGCGACCTTGCGTCGCAGGGATCTAGTGGAACAGGTTCGGAGTATATCCATGGAGTCATTGATGATGCCTTACGCATCGCCTATGCGGAGATTCTGTAGACTGGGTAAACGAGAGATTTGGGAATGGTTTCTTTAGAACAAGTCCCGAGGGCATTTCACAATTGAAGAGGGTCGCGATTAAAGCTGGATCGTGACTGAAAAAAGAGTCTTGGAAGATCCCGGGTAATTGACTTACTGATCGATCCCGAGCCAGTCTTTCGAGATGAATTGCTTCCGGATTTTTCGATCCTCTCTCCCCATCCTGTCGCTACTCGTGACCACCGCCATCCTCGTTTCCCCGGTTTCTGGCACACCGCTCTTCATGACACACCATGCCCCGATGGGAGCATGGTCGAGCCTGACGTTAGGTCTTCCGGGGGAGGGGGTTGGCATCGATTCGGAGGGGCTTTGCATCCAGTCGGTGGGGGATCTTGTCGCCGGCTTCAGTCATGGTCCGGGCAAGACCACTCTCTTTCCGTTTTTCTCCTCTCCCAGGACCGCCGACAGCGAGGCTAAGGCCGCCGGGGCCTCGGTCGGAGGCGAATTCAAGGCTTGCAGGATCGTGCCCTTGGAAAAGCTTTCGAGAACGCTGACGCCCGCTATCGACGAGTTTTCGACCGAGGGAATGAAACTCAGGATCACCTGCCCCAGGGGTGAACTTAAGCCTTCCTTGAAGGCGCCCGATATGTCCTTGGCTCTTCTTCCCTCCGTTCTCGTGGAGCTCGAAATCGACAACTCAGGTAGCGATCATTCTGCAACGTGTTTTCTAGGTTTTGTCTCGAAGGGTTACGGAAGATTGAGACCGCTCGATTGGGGTGATTCTGGTCTGGCGGGTGTCGCATATCAGGACCATTGGGCCCTTGCCTCGATGACGAACGGAGGTGCCTACACGTTACGGGCATGGAGCATCCTGGATCATCTTGAAAACGGGAGCCGCATCATTCACGGCGGCGGCAACGACGGGGGCATTGCAATGACGGTTCCGCCTCGGTCAAAACGGACCCTGACAGCCGCCTTGGCCTTTTACCGCTCCGGTGATTCCGTCACGCATGGTTGGCAACACCAGTCCTATGCATACACACGGTTTTACCCGGATCTCGAGTCGGTTGCCCGCGCGACTCTCGACAAGGCGGACTCGATCAGGGCCTCCGCCTCAGCTTTTGACCGCAGGGTTCTTCCCGAGAATGCCGATCCCGTTTTCGCCGGGATGCTTGCCCAGGCCTCCCAGGCCTACTACGCGAACAGTTCCCTGCTGGTCAACCGGGACGACACGCTGCACTGGAGCGTCTGCGAGGGGCAGTATGCCTGGCGGAACACGCTCGACCTTGCGGCCGATCATCTTCCCTATGAATTGATGGCCCATCCGTGGGTTGCGGGCAACGTGATTGACGGTTTCATCGACCGCTACTCCTATCATGACAAGGTCCGTTTTGCGGGTGAGACGAATGCCTCCCACGACGGGGGCATTTCTTTCGCCCACGATCAGGGGAACTACACCGCCTACTCCCCTTCCGGAGGCAGTGCCTACGAATTGCCGGGGCGGGATGGTGTCTACTCGTACATGACTATGGAACAGCTCCTAAACGGGGTGTACTGCGCGTCGGCCTACGCCCTGAAGGGAGGGGATCGGGAATGGTCCAAGCGCCGCCTTCCGGTTGCCAGGGAGATGATGGAAAGTCTGGAAAACCGTGAGCATTGGGATCCGTCCAAACGGGACGGGATTCTCCGGGGCCAATCCGACCGGGTCGGATCCGGGAGCGAGATCACGACATATGACGCGCTGGATCCGGCGCTCAAGAACTCGTGCGGCAGCCTCTACATCGTGGTCAAGACCTGGTGCGCGGCCCAGATGCTTGAACAATGGTTTCTTCAGGAGGGGGACGCCACCTCGGCGAATCGCGCCAAGGCCCTGGCAGACCGCGCTGCCAAAGCCCTGTCAGCCTCCTTTGATACGAATAGGAAAGCCTTCCCGTCCAACCTTCTCGAACCAAGCAGTGGTCTGATCACGGCCGCTCTTGATCCGTTGGCCGTGCCCCTTCACTGTGGATTGGGCAAGGACATGAAGCGATATCCCCTCCTGCTCGAACAGCTGGGCAGTCATGCCTCGACCTGCCTTCGGCCCGGGAACTGCGCCGATTCCCAAAACGGCGCTCTCCTCCTTTCCAGCTCCTCGAAAAATACCTGGCCGTCCAAAGTTGCGCTCGTCCTTGCCTCCGCCGGTTGGTTAAGCGACAAGCCCGTCAGGAGCCTGGCGCCCGGTGCGTGCAACCAACTGGCCTCGTGGATGAGGGACTCCGCTGCCATCCTGACAGCATCCGATCAGATCGATGTCTCCACGGGCAAGGTCATCGGCGGCTCTTACTATCCCAGGCTGGTGACCGTTTACTCCCTTTTGGCCGGCCCTCAGTCGCCCTGAATGGGTTCTCTTTTCGATCTCCCATGAATCTCTCCCTGCTCCGTTTTATCCCCGCGCTGTTGGCCTGTCTTGAAGTGCTTCTTGGCACTCCTTCCAAGGGTTCGGACGCGGCAACGCCTTTCACACCCCCGAAGTCCTACCTCCTCTGGGACGACAAGCCCGCCACGCTTGACCTCAAGGGATGGGAGTTTGATTCCTACCCCCTGGGCAACGGGTATTTTGGGGTGAGTTTTTTCGGCGGGGTCGGCGAGGAACTCTGGCAATTCTGCGAGAAGACCCTTTTTGCGATCGACCCGTCCAAGCCCGAAAAAGCGTATGACCGGGCCAGTCTTTCCAGCCTCTGCGAGGTGAGGCTGTTTCAATCACAGGATTTCGCGCAGGTCAGCGGCTACAAGCGCCTGGTCGATCTCGGGAAGGCGACGGGAAGCGTCCGATACTCGCTCGGGGGCGTCGATTTCCAGAGGGAATCGTTTGCCAGTTATCCGGACAGGTGCCTGGCGACCAAACTCACGGCTTCCAAACCCGGGCAGCTAACCTTTCGCCTCAAGGTGCTCCATGCCTATCCGGGGGCGACTCGAACGGGAACCTCTTCCGTCGAGGGAGACACGGTTGTGCTTCGCGGGGAAGCCCAGCCCTACGGCCTGAAGTATGAGATCCGTGTGGCCGTGAAAGCCACCGGCGGAAATGTTCGGGCACAGACTGCCGGGCCTGATGGTGAATTCGTCGTCGATGGTGCCGATTCCGTCGAATTCTTCGTCACGCTTGCCACCAATTACAGGCTGGGTCCCAAGGTATTCCTGACTCAGGACAATGCAAAAAAACTCGAAGGTATGGAAGTTCCCTTCTCCGAGGTCGCAAAGTCTCTGAAGGACGCCCTTAATGCCGGATTTGAAAAGCTCAGGATCCGTCACGAGGCTGACTTCGCTAGGCTCTTTGAGCGGACGCAGATTGACCTCGGAGGAAAAGAACCCGGGATTCCCACCGCTCAACTTCTCTCCTCGACGAACCTTCCACCCCCGGCCGCGAGGTATCTTGAGGAACTCTACTTCCAATTCGGCCGTTATCTGCTGATCTCCTCATCCAGGCCTGGAACGCTACCTGCCAATCTCCAAGGTACCTGGAATATGAAACTCGGCGCCCCGTGGACGGGCGGTTACTGGGCCAACATCAACATCCAGATGAACTACTGGCCCGCCTTCTCAACGGGTCTCGAGGAGACTTTCAGTCCTTATTACGACTATTTCCACGCCACCTTCCAGAAGCAACAGTCCATCGCGGCGAGCACGCTTGCTGGATGGAAGTGTCCTCCGGTCGAGGGGGCTTGGACGGCTGGCACTGGTAATGATCCGTACCGATGCATGGGGCCTGGTTCCACTTCGGGGGCTGGTACTGGCCCCTTTGTGATCCTCCCTCTCTGGGAGTGGTATCAATACACTGGTAATAAAGAAGTGCTGGAGAAGGCATGGCCCTTCATGCTGGCCTCCAGTAAGTTCCTCACCTCGGCACTCAAGAAGCAGCCCGATGGCACCCTGCTCTGCGACCCCTCCTGGTCACCTGAAAACAAATCCCTCGGCACTAACGGCACGCACATCACCATGCCGGGTACGGCCTATGATCAGGAGTTGGTTTACGAGAACTACCGCATCACGCTGGAGGCAGCTAAGATCCTCGGGAAAACCGACCCGATCCTTCCGGTCCTGGAGGAGCAGTTGCCTAAGCTTTCTCCCGTGCTGATCGGGTCGTCCGGGCAGATCAAGGAGTTCCGTCAGGAAAATGCCTATGGCGAGTTTGGTGATCCCCACCACCGGCATATTAGTCATCTTATCGGACTCTTCCCCGGAACCTTGCTCACCGAAAAGAAGGAATGGCTGGATGCAGCCAGGGTGAGCTTGAATTTGAGGGGGGACAAAAGCACGGGGTGGGCCATGGCTCATCGCCTCAACGCATGGACCAGACTCAAGGACGGGCAGCGCTGCTATACCCTGCTGATGAATCTCCTGCACAAGGGAACCATGCCCAATCTTTGGGATACTTGTCCCCCTTTCCAGATCGACGGAAATCTCGGCGGCACCGCCGGCATTGCCAACATGCTTCTCCAGAGCCACGAGGGCTTCATCGACCTGCTGCCAGCACTCCCTCCGGAGTGGGCCGCCGGTTCCTTCTCCGGAATCCGGGCCCGCGGTGCTTTCACTGTCTCGGCGGAGTGGAGGGACGCCAGGCTCCAGAAAGTCAGGGTTCTTTCCGTGGGTGGCGCGCCCTGCCGCCTGCGCGCAGGGGGAGTTGTCGGGTGGCGCGTTACCGATGCCGCCGGCGGAGAAGTCCCCTCTTCCTTCGACCAGACAAGCGGCGTGCTCGAGTTCAGGATGAGACCCGGAGAGGTCTTCCTAGCAACACCTGTGGGATCGTGAGCGTGGCTTATCAAGAGTCATAGGATCCACGGAAGGCCGGGACTCCTACGGGTTGACCATGAAGATCGGATCGCGCTATGGCGTGCCTTCAGCGCAGCAAGCAATCGAGACGATGTGGTATCTAGAGATGAGAGTTGACATCTCCCTATAGTAATCAATTCTTTGCCCCTCACCCGAAGAGAGGCTATCACCCCGCAAGTCATCCCATGAACAAATCATCCCCTCCCACTCCAGTACCGCCCAAAAAAGGCGGCGGCACTTTCGTAAAGTCCCTTTTGTTGTTGTTACTGGGAGCCGGGTCATTGGTCTATGCAATGCCGCCGTCAGAACCGACGCCAGCACGCCCAACCCAAGCAACTCCACTGTTAGCACCGATGGAGGCCTCAGGGTCAACACCGACACCAACACTCCAAACTAACTTATCCGTAAAGGAATTTTACATAGCGCCGAACGGGGCTGATTCGAACGACGGATCAAAGGCGAAGCCTTTTGCAACGCTTGAAAAGGCAAGGGATGCCGTGAGACTGCTCAAGAAAGAGTCGGGCCTTCCTTCCGGTGGCGTGACCGTCTGGGTACGGGGCGGAACCTACTTTTTGGACCGAACCTTCACCTTGGGGGCCGAGGACTCCGGGGCACCCGGATCCCCGATGGTTTATCGAGGAGTCCCCGGCGAGAAGGCAATCATTTCAGGCGGACGACCGATTACTGGATTCGTCCCCTATCAAGGGCAGATCCTTAAGACTGATGTCGGAGCTCAAGGACTCAGTGGGGTTTATTTCCGGGATCTCTTCCTTGATGGTAAACGTCAAATCCTCGCCCGCTACCCCAACGCCGACACCACCGATCCCTTGGCCTTGGGTTGGGCCTATGTCGACGGCGTGCCTGCACCCATGTACAAGGATATCCCCGGCGAAAACAAGCACACCCTGATTGCTAAAGCGGAGGATTTTTCCCACTTCACTCATTCTGAGGGAGGGGAGGTCTTCATCTCCCCGCGGTACAATTGGTGGAACAACATTGTCACGATCAAGTCCGTGGACGAGTCCGCGCACACGGTCACCCTTGGCGAGGACTGCTCCTTCGCTATCAGGCCGAACGACCGCTATTTCGTGCAGAACCTCCTCGGGGAACTCGATTCCCCCGGCGAGTGGTATCTCGATAGGACCAATTCAACTCTCTATTTCTGGCCCCCCTCCCCGCTAGAGGGAAAGACCCTCGTCGCCCCGGCCATCAAAACCCTCCTGAAACTCGACCATGGGTCATCAGACGTCGTCATTAGGGGATTGTCGATCGAGTGTTGCTCCGGAACGGCCGTTGAGTTCAAGGGGACCACCAACTGCCTGATCGCCGGGTGCACCCTCCGCAACATCGGTGATATCAACGGCAGCGGTATCGATATCACGGACGGTAAAAACAACGGAGTCTCGGGCAACGACATCTCGGAAGTCGGCCGTCATGGCATCGCGATTTACGCAGGCAACAAGGTCACCCTGGAAGAGGCGGGTAACTATGCCGATAACAACCACATCCATCGTATGGGGGTTTATTTTAAGGAAGGATGCGGGGTGAACGTAACGGGGTGCGGAAACCGTGTCACCCACAACCTGATTCATGACGGCCCGCGGTTCGCCGTTCAGGCATTCGGAACCAAGCATCTTGTCGAATACAACCATATCCATGATGTCTGCCTTGAAACTCAGGATACTGGGGCCGTCTACACAAGCGGACGCGACTGGATCGGAGCGCGCGGAACGGTCATCCGGTACAACTACATCCACGACATCGTCGGCTTCGGCCAGAAGAACGCAAATTCGGGACCAGAGAAACCGAGATCCTGGGACCGATTCTTAGAAGCCAGCGGCATCTACTTGGACGACAACTCCGGAGGGGTGGATCTTATCGGTAACGTGGTGTCGCGTTGTTCTCTGGCATGTATTCATCTGCATGACGCACGGGACACACTCATCATGAACAATATCTTCCTCAACGCAAAGCAGTGCCAAACCCTCTACGGCGGCTGGACTTCGACGCACCACTACTGGACAAGATTCCATGACGGGATGGTCAAGGGGTACCAATCAATCAAGGATCAGCCTGCCTGGCAGGGAATGCGCAATATTGGGATCTCGCCAGATGAGTCTGTTCTGACCAATGGTCTCGTCATGATCGGCAACCAGTTCTACTGCAACGTCATCGATTATCAGGATTCGGCCGCCCTCTATCGTGCAAAGAACATACCCTTCGATCGCAATGTATTCGACTACAACCTGGTCTTTCACCACGGATTGCCGATCACCAATGAAGTGACCTACGTGATCACCAACGCCCCAAAGGTCACCAATACTTGGGAAGGATGGCGGGAGCTCGGGAACGACCAACATTCCCTGATCGCCGATCCCCTCTTTGTCGATCCCGGCAAGGGTGATTACACGATTCGCCCCGAATCACCCGCTTACGGGCTCGGGTTCAAGCAGATCCCAATGGACAAGATAGGTCCCTATCCTGATGAAATGCGGGCATCCTGGCCGATTGATACGAAAGTCGACTAAAGCATTTACGGATCCTTTTATGATACTTTCACTAAAATTCTAAAATCTTTGTTTTTTGAGTGAGCAAGTAAATAAGGAACCAAGAGGAATTTGCAATACAGAGATGGATTCAAGGACAACTCGAAGTAGAGAAAAAAGCTAAACAAAGAGCAGTAGGTTAATAGCGTTTAACTTCACCTTGATTTTATTGGGATAAGTTAATGCTAGGATAGGAAGTTCGCATACTCTCTATACTTGCGCATACAGTAAGTTCTCGCCAGCACTCCACCAATTGAGTGCATCGTGTATCTCTATTTGAGCTAGGATCTTGCAAAATTAGGATTAACAATCTGAGAATCTTTCTGATTTTTCATGAAAACCAACAACAAACACACCTCCTGCCCGATTCTTCGTGTCGCCTTTCTGGTGACGTGACCTCGCAGATTTGAGCCAGGTGATGTGTTAGTCTTTGGGACAACCAAACCCAAAGACCATGAAAGGAAAGAGATACAGTACAGAGGACAAGATCCGGATCCTGAGGCAGGCAGATGCCGGCCAGAGCATCGGGGAGGTATGCCGTGAGCATAACCTATCCGAGGTGAGCTTCCACAGGTGGAAGAAGCAGTTTGGCCAGATGGAAGTCAACGAGGCCAAGCGGATGAAGGAACTGGAACGAGAGAACACCGAACTCAAGAAGATGCTGGCCGACAGCCTGCTGGAAAACCGAGTCCTCAAATTCGTATGCGAAAAAAAGCTCTGAGCCCGGCCAGTCGCCGGGCATATGCACTGGAAGCTGTCGAGGAGGGACTGGGATCTGGCAGGAAGGTCTGCCGGATCCTCGCAGTGCCTCGATCAAGCTACTGGTATCGACCCAAGGAGAAGACGCCCTTGGAGCAAAGGCTTCTCAAACGGATGATCGAACTCAGTGACAAGTACCCCCGCTATGGCTATCGCCGGATCGCCGCCCTGCTTGGGCAGGAAGGGTGGCCAGTGGGCAAGAGGCGCATCCAGAGCCTGCGGAGATCGCTTGGACTGAGAGTCCCACCGACCAAGAGGAAGGTCATCCGCCAAGGCTACTCGACGGGACTTCCAGTGAAAGCCGAGTACAAGGGCCATGTCTGGACCTGGGACTTCATCTGTGACGGAACCACCAGAGGAGGAGCCCTGAGGATGCTCACCATCCTTGATGAGTACACCCGCGAATGCCATGTGCTGCGGGCAGATAGAGCTCTCAAGAGCGGGGATGTTCTGGAATGGATGAGCAGGGCAATCCAGCAGCATGGAGCCCCGGCGTTCTTGAGAAGCGACAACGGAAGCGAGTTCATCGCCAAGACGGTTCAGAAGTGGCTCTCGGAGAATCGGATCAAGACGATCTACATCGAACCCGGCAGTCCTTGGCAGAACGGTTACGTAGAAAGCTTCCATGGACGCCTCCGGGACGAATGCCGCAACAGAGAGCAGTTCTGGACACTCACCGAGGCACGCGTCGTCATCGAGGACTTCCGCAGGGAATACAACACCTTCAGGCCGCATAGCAAACTGGGCTACCTCAGCCCGACACGCTTCGCGGCAAGGAAGACCGCACCATCCCCGTCTCCGGTCGGCCTACGGCCTCCCTACGCCAGGGATGGACAAACCAACGCCAACAACCTACAACCCAAAACAACCCTCAAAGACTAACCCTCACACTGGCTCCAAATGCCGAGTCCGCTCACCTCCACGGCGTGTTTGAGGATCCGATCGAGGGTTTCGGTGGCCTTCGGTGAGAGGCGGTCGGCATAGAGAAGTTTCAGCAGGACCGCACGCTGGGTCACGAACTCCACGGCATTACGATCACCCGGTTTGGTCTCGCGCAAGTACCAACGGAAATTGCCGTAGGTCTTGCTGGAGGGATCGAGATCCTGCATCGACTCAAGCTGTTCAAGCGCCTTCTCGATCTTTTCTCCCCGCTGTTCGTATCCGGGAGTTCCAGTTGCCTCAAGGATAGTTCCCATGATTTCACGGCAACCGAGGGTCGGACGTGGCGTGAGCCCCTTCCAGGCAGAGGCCTCTCGTGCGGCATCCCAGGTAGGAATGTTGGAAGTGGTGAGGGTGTTGGTTCCCTGCGCCAAGGCCGGTGCAAAGGGCAGGATCAAAAAGCAGAGGAGGGTTCTGTGGAGGGCATTCATGGTGGAGACGAAAAAACCATGAAGGGAAATTAGTGAATGATGAAGTTTGAAAACCTGCCCGGGAAGGTGAGAGGTTGAGAGAATGGAGTGATGAGCTCATCAAGGAGTTATCAGATCAGTCTTCCTGCCGTTGATGGTAAGGCGCAGAAGATAGTTCTTCGGATCGGATCCTGACACCTAACCCACATTGAAACATTTACCATTATAACATACTACCTCCTCTGGTATTCGGCTGTTCCCTCTGTCATTCTTCGGGGGTGAATTTTCCCCGATTCTTTTTTGCGTCTGTGCGAGTATTCTTCACTGTTCCCTTCACGATCCTCCTCGCGGATCAACCCAATACCAGCAGATGGGACTTCTTGGCTCCCGGTACTGCTGAGAGGGAGATGCCTTGGTCGAAAGTCACCAAACGCCCTCCGTTGTTTACGGCAAGGGAAAGCAGGTACAGGTCAGTCAGGTGCTTTGAGGAGACCAGACTGAAGGGTTCAAAGAATTCCTTGCTGCAAAGACTGATGGAGTCTGCCCAGAAGTGGTGATCATCGGCTGCCAGGGCCTTGCTAAGTCTGCGGGTAATGTCGGCAACCGAGAGACGACCTGGATAGACCCCCTGCGACATGATACGGATACAGGCATTCTGAGAGATGGGGCAACTCGCCCAGCCTGAGGATCGGTTTTCGCTTAGCCAATGATGAGCTTGCAGATGATGAAAATGCGCCTCATCGAAGAGCGCGATAAGAACCGAAGCATCCAGAAGGGAGATCATGCAGTCTCTGATTCCTCCTGTAGTTTGCGAATCAGCTCTTGAGTAACGATGCGCCCTGAAGCTGGGATGACTTCAAATCCATTCTGAGGGTTAATAGGATGAGTGGGTGCTGGACGCTCCATGGTCAGCGCCTTACGGACCAGATCCGAGATGATTTCACCAGCGGTTTTCTTGCTTCGGCTTGCTATTTCCTTGGCTGCTTCAAGCACATCAAGATCGAGATCCAGTGTTGTTCTCATAAGAATGATCATATCGCATCAGATGATTGATGCAATATTCCAAAATTATTTTTCTCTGAGAAGGGATAAAGAACAGTATACACCAAGGAGAGCGATCAGAGGGGAAACCGAGTTGGGGACAAAGGGGAAGGGTACAGGCCTCGAACGATTTGTAGGCATCAGCTTCATGACATGAAGCGGGAGCAATCAAGAAGATGCTCTCGCAAGCCAGCTTGCAGAGATATCTGTCTGATTGCTCTTACTGCGGCAGCTCCGAACCGCATCATGCCACCGATACCCTTGTTCCAGTATTTCAGCTCCTCAGGCCCTCGGCTGTTCCCTCTGTCAGTCCTCGGTGGTTCAAATCTCCGCTTGGACCCACCTTTTAACGTTTCTCCTTTGCACCTTTTTAACCCCCTCCTAGATCCTCGGCTGTTTTCTCTGCAAGTCCACGGTGATGAACATCATTAAGATCGCTTTCTCTGCCTCTTTGCGTTTGCAGCCCCGGACGTTGCATCGCATCGGATCGCGTACTTTTTGCAAGCCGCTCGCCCTCTCGGTGCTGCTATGCAGTTCTATCAACTCCCACCAGTCGCTGGTTTATTACGGATGAGCGAAAGTCTCATTTCCTTTCATCCTTTTCGTTCGATCACCACTTAATAATGATGTCTTGACATCATTTACTTTTGCATCAATGTATCTATTCAGAATGCGTACCACGTTAACCATTGATGATGACTTAGCCGCCATTTTAGAGCGTGAGCGCATCCGTAAGGGGATCACCTTCAAGCAAGTAGTAAACTCCATTCTTCGCCGCGGCCTAGCCTCCGAGCAGGCACTCCCTACATCTCCCCATACGATCCGGACAAGACCCCATCACTTTGGCTTCAAGCCTGGAATTGACCTGGACAAGCTGAACCAATTCGCTGACGAGCTGGAGTCCGAAGCCTTCGTCCACTCCTACCGCGCAGCGGAGCAGCCATGATCCTGCCTGATATCAACGTACTGGTACACGCTCACAACGCCGACTCTCCCGTTCATGATCGGGCCAGAGTATGGTGGGATCGGGTACTGTCCGGGAGTGAAGGGGTTGGCCTGGCTTGGGTGGTCATTCTTGGCTTTATCAGGATCACGACACATCGGGGGATTTTGGCCCACCCAATGCCACCGGCAGAGTCCACTTCCAGGATTGCCGAGTGGCTCACCCTTCCACATTTTCACATCCCCGTTCCTGCCGAAGGTCACTTCCAACGACTCAGTGCCTCCCTCGAGCATCTCGGCACAGCGGGGAATCTCACCACCGATGCTCACTTGGCTGTCTTGGCTATCGAGCGCGGCTACATTCTCTGCAGCACTGATGCTGATTTTACGCGATTTCCTGGACTCAAGTGGGTTAACCCGATCACTTGATTGCCATCCATGTCCATACGTTAAGAGAATTGAGATAGGGAATTTGCCACCACAGAGTTAGGATCCTAGGGAAATCCGAGTTGGAGACAAAGGGGAGGGGGCAGGCCTCGGACGAGCCTCATGGCATCAGCGGCAGCTCCGAACCGCATCATGCCACCGATACCCTTGTTCCAGTATTTCAGCTCCTCAGGCCCTCGGCTGTTCCCTCTGTCAGTCCTCGGTGGTGAAAAATGTATTCATGTTATGACTCAGAAAGCCCCAGATACCCTCCTGATCTTTATTAGTGCGGCTTATAGGTTTACGCCATTTTTCTTTCCCTCTTTTTTTGAAATTTTCACTTGTGGACCGGGCTACATGGAGCGATTATTAACAGAACACTTCCCCCCAAGTGCACATTTCTCCCCCCCCCCCATGAATACATTTCTCCCTGCGGAGCTAGATTTAGAGCCGATGTGCGGTCGATCTGGAGATTCCTTTCAGGCGCTTGTGAAAGGCCTATATGCTCCCGATGCCAAGGCAGCATTTTTCTCATCGAGCAAAAAAGCCATGCCCATTGTCTAACAGTTATAGGACAACCCCTTCACTAATCTTCTCTCCCCTCTCCTCCATTCCCTATCCCCGATCACCTAGATCCCACCTTCCCCCCCTAATAAAAAATCATCCCATGAACCAGACCACCACAAACCTCCCTAACCGGACGAGCCTGCAGCAGAGCAACAGCTTGCTCATGGGTAAACGGATGACGCTCCCGCTTACGGGTCGGTCGCTCCGCAGGGGGGTATTTAAGGGAGCATTTGCAGCAGTCGGACTGGTCGCTGCTGTGACTGTGATGGTTCCTATCGCGAAGGCAGCATCGACGAATTGGTATGCGATGACGAATTCAAATGTGGGCACATGGACCTCCAACAGCTTTGCCGGATGGGGTACGACTGCATCGAATGGTGCCGCATCCAGCGCCTTGTGGGATTCCGTAAATGGCTCCAACAGTACAGCATACTTCTCAATATCAACCAACGTTGCCATCAGTGGGACGGTCTATCTGAACGCTCTTTTTCAGACAGCTAGCTCCGGACTCACTCAAAACTTCTCGGGAGGCATCCTTAACTTTGCAAGCAACTCTACCAACAATTCAGGTTGGGTTGGCATTTACCTCAAGCAGTCTGGTGTAATGAACTTTAGTAATTCCATCGTGGCGACCAATGTGAACTTTTTCATCGTGGGACAGTCGATTGCCGGTTCCGTGAATCTCTTCAGCTCCAATAATTTCTCCAACTCACTCATCTCGATTGGTAACGGACCAAGTTCTACGGGACCGGCTATTGCTGAGACCATGACAGTTAGTGGAACCAACTACGGTGGCTCTTACTTGGTGGGAAGCAACGGAGGTTATACAGGAACACTGACAGTCAATGCCGGTGCTGGTGGCCTCATCAGCAATGCCTCCTCCATCACGGTCAGTACTGGAAGCACGGTCAACTACAACAACACCAACGCCAGCAATTTGACCAACAGTGCCATCGGGTCGACGACATTGACGATGGCTGCAGGGTCAGCATTCAACTACAATACAACGGGAGCGAGCAATGTCATGGGAACGGTGGCGGTGAATGTGGTGGCGGGAGGAAGCGGCGTGAAGTTTGGAACGACATCTGGCTCGGGTACAAACGTCTTGAACCTGAATCTGACCACGGGGGACTCCTATGTAACCCTCTACGGTAATCTTGCCAATGCAAACAATGCGCCCGGGCGCATAAATGTCAGTGGGACTACAACTAATAATCTTATTAATGGTATTCTTCCTTGGATGATCAATACGAGCGGTGGAGCGGAAGCATTTGTGACCATCATTACTAACGCTGGCGGAACAAATTGGCTTCAAACGCCTACATCCGGCCTTCAGGCGACCAACGGAAATTTGAGTTCCGCAGTTTTAGGTGTGGCCTCCAATACCACGCTCAACGGTGCCGCCACCCTGACCACCTCGGCGACTAACAACTCACTCTCATTGTATAGTAATGCCTTCAATCTCAACGGAAATACACTGACACTCAACTCGGGTGGTCTCGCCTTCAATGGTAGCAATAGTGCGATCACCAACGGAACCCTGACCGTTGCCACCAATGCCCTGGGAGCTAATTTCAAGGGCAGCGGCACAAACATCGCCATCCTCTACGCGATGATGGTCAATGCCGGTACTATCGGTGCGAATATCGTCGATCCCTCCAGCACAAACCCCCTCTCGCTTGTTATCTCCGGTGGCGCCAACACACTCACCCTCAGCGGCACCAATAGTTACACCGGTCAGACCATTATTGAGTCAGGTACCTTGAACCTTGCCAACTCCGGCAGCCAGACCCTTAGTGGAGCCATCTCGGGCCTTGGAGCCCTGACTCAGAGCGGCACCGGCACCACGACCCTCTCGGGTTCCAATAGCATTACGAATATGACGATCAGCGCCGGCGCGGTGAACTTTGCGGCCAGCCAGTCGGTCGCAAGCAATGCGAATACAAACGCGCTGAGCGTGGGCGGCGGCACGGCGATCTTCGGCACCTCAGGCACCACGAACAACGTCGGCTACCAGCTCAATGTCGGAGCAGCTAACACGAACTCGTACCTCTACGTCAGCAACGGAGCGGTACTTGCTATCACCAATAGGACACAAATTGGAAATACCGGATCCAACGAGACCAACATCGTTGTCTTGGGCAGCAACGGAGTCATTACTAACACGGGTACTTACATCACCGTGGGCAATAATGGTGCTGCGAATGGTGGATCGGCCACCTACAACGCGCTCTCTAACAATGGCGGGACACTCTTTGCTGGCGCTCTTGGTTTGTTTGTTAGCAAGTCGTCGAGCAAATCCACCAACATTTACTCCCAGACAGCAGGGTCCGGGAGTGTTAACGCATTGCAGATTGGCGCATATGATACTAGTGACAACAACCAATTCCTGATCACGGGGGGAACCTTCTCCATCGCCGGCTATGGTTTGGCAAGAATCGGTGGAGGTTTTGGCACTACCACCTACGAAACCAATACGCTCAATACTTTCAGCAACGGTGGGGGGCTCTTCTCGACGTACTCGATCGCTTTTGGTGACTCTGCTTACATCAGCAACGCGAACAGCGGCAACATCACCAACCAGGTCATCCTTGGTGGTGGCACCACGACCATCGGCGCAGGGGGATTTGCGAACGGTTATTCCAACACCTTCACCGGTTACACCAACCAGATCATCTGGAATGGCGGTGTGATGCAGGCCGGGGGTAGTGCGGGTGCTACCTACCTCACCAACATAGCCAACACCCTGGTGACCATCAGCAATTCGGGAGGCACCTTCGATATCAATGGTTTCAATAACACCATCGCCGCCAACATCACCGGCTCAGGAGCACTGACTGTGACGAACTCCAGTAATGCTGCAGCCGCCCTGACCCTCTCAGGTAGCAATAGCTTCAATGGACTGACGCTGAATTCCTCCACCGCCACTGTCACCGCATCGGGCAGCTCCAATGCCCTTGGAGCCGGAGCCCTGACCTTGAGTGCCGGCACCTTGAATCTGGGAGGGTACACCTTCACCAATACCCTCGGAACCGTCACCGGCGGCACCCTGACCAATGGCACCATCGCCAACAACGGAGGCACCTATACATTTAACAACACAGGAGCAGCGACGGTGTCAGCGAACCTGACTGGAAGCGATGGACTCACTCAAGGGGGCTCGGGAACGACCACCCTCACTGGTTCTAATAGCTACACGGGCGGGACGACCCTCGCGGGAGGTATTCTCGCTCTCGGCAGCACCAACGCTCTGGGCAGCTCGGGCACGATCAGCTTCTCGGGGGGCACGCTCCAGTTCACCACCAATGTGGCCTCAACCGACTACTCTTCACGCTTCAGCACGGCTGCAAGTCAGGCCTACAGCTTCGACACAGCAGGCACCAATGCCACGTTGGCTGGCAACCTGTCCAGCACAGGTGGAACCCTCAGCCTTACCAACTCCAAGGCTGGCAACGGTACCCTGACCCTCACCGGTAACGACAGCTTCACCGGCACCACCACGGTGAATACAGGATCCGCCCTCAACGTCGGCGGTGCCGGAACGCTCGGCAGCACATCGGTCGTTGACAATGGCAAGCTGCTGATCGGCAGCACAGCCAACATCGCCCTCGGCACCCTCTCGGGTAACGGCACCTTCGCCCAAAACGGCTCGGGTACCACGACCCTCTCGGGTAACAACAGCTTCACCGGCAGCACGGCGGTGAACGGGGGTAACCTCACGATTGCCTCCGGAGCCTCTCTGACCGGATCGGCTGTCACCGTCAATACCGGAGGTACCCTCGGTGGATCGGGCACCCTCAGCACCGTGACACTGAATGCCGGTGGCACCATTGCCCCCAGTGGCGTGGCCTCCTCCACGGCCTCGACCCTGACGGTCTCGAGCCTTGTGGTCAATGGCGGTACCTACACCTGGAACTATCAGGGAAGTGCCAATGATCTGATCACCGCCTCCGGAACGATTGACTTCACTGCCCTCACGGGAGGCAAGCAACTCACCATCGGCGCTTTCACCAACGCCACCAGCGCCGCGTGGCCCACCGGCAGCACGAACTTCACCCTCATGACCGCCACCGGAGGATTTGTCGGGTTCAATAGCAATAGTTTCAACTATAACAGCTTCTCCACGCTTTCCGGGAACATCGGCACCTGGTCCATCGGTACCAATGGCAACAACCTCGTCCTCTCCTATGTCGGAGGTCAGCTTTACTCCCTGATAGCCCCTGCTGGAAGCCAGCAGCAGCAGTCTGTCAACACGAACGCCTTAACCGGTTCCCTCTCAGCCGTCGCGCTCACTGGGGGAGGGGAATATGTGCTCAATCTTAGCAACAGCTACGCTGGTGGGACCACCATCGGCGCGGGAACCCTCACGGCAAACGGCTCCAACTCCTTTGGAGCCTCCTCCGGGATCCAGATCGGAACCCTCACGAACGGAGGCGCCGCCGCCACACTGAACATCAACACCGCTGGTGGATCAGTCACCAATGCAATCACGGTCTTCGGTAACGGCACCAACACCATCACCGGAACCAACACTGGGACAGTCTCTTACACGGGCAATGTCAGCCTCGCTACCAACGTCACGCTCGCCTCGGTGGCGGGAGGCAATGTCCTTCTGAGCGGAGTGATCTCGGGCGCCGGCACCGTGACGGCAGCCGGAGCGGGTACGGTCACCCTGGCCTCATCCAACAGCTACACCGGGGGCACCGTTCTCAATGGTGGCACCGTGGCCCTTAGTACCAATGGAGCACTCGGAAGCGGAGCGGTTACTGCTTCGGCGAATTCGACACTACAGGCGCTGACCTCGCTCTCCATCAGCAATGCCGTCAGTCTCTCCGTATTGGGCACGCTAACCCTCGACCCTAATGGCAATGCCTTCACCAATGCTGGAAGCATCGGCGGAGCAGGTTCCCTGACAGTACAGGACTCCACGGGCAACGGCACGGTGACCTTCAGCGGTGCAAATACCATCACGGGGAACTCGACCATCAAGAACAATGGAAACCTCGTCTTCGGCTACACGGGAGCTAATGCACTTCAGGTGAATGCAGGTCAAACCCTGACCCTGAGTGGAAGTGGCACCACCAGCTTCAATCCGACCGCCACTGCACAATCCATCAATGTGCAGGCTGGTGCCAATCTGATCATCACCAACACCTACATCAACATCACCAACGCTGGTCTTGGATTCACATTCGGCGGCTCTGCCGGCACGATCCAGATCGGATCCTCGACGCTGAATGGCAATAGTTACAACAATGGAATCGCATCCGGTGCCAATGAGACCTTGATCGTTAACTCCGGCGGTGTGATCACCAACGCCTTCTTCAAGATTAGTGGAAATAATGGTATGGTCATGATCACCAATGGTGGTCAGGTCTTTGCATCGGGTCCTAATGGAACAAATGGATATGTCGATCGCTCGGGAATGAGTAACCAGGTCGTTGTCGGATCCACCAACGGCACAACCTCCCTCTATAATCTGGGTTCAGGAGTCATAGCTATTGGAAGTTGGGGAAATGGTCAGGCTAATCAACAGTACGACCAGATTCAGGTGGGGAGTGGGGGTTTAATCACGAACTTCAGCGGGATGAATGTAGGATATGGACAAGGTAATTCGAGTAATGATTCGTTTAACCAGTTTGTGGTGACGAACGGAGGTGTTGCTGTCAATAACACTAATAACAATATAAACATCGGTGGAAATGGAACCAACAACAACAGCAACTCGATCATCATCACCGGTGCAGGCTCTCTCTTGAACGCCAACCAGTTCACCGGAGGAAGTATCCAAGTGGGATCTCTTGGAGGTACCAATTACGGTAACAACTTGCAGGTACTCAATGGCGGTGTGCTGACCAATGCAGGCACGATCTTTGTGAACCAGTCCAATTCCTATGTGACCATCTCCGGGGGCACGCTCTATGCGCAGTATGTGAGCCTCGCAAATGCTAATGATTACCTCTACCTCAGCAATAACGGCACGACTCTCGGTAGCTTGATTGCATTGACCAACGGCAACTTGGTCTCTGGCAGCGGCACGGTGACTCTTCAGGGCAATGGCGGCATCGATGCGGCCACATTCAATGTGACCAATTCCGCCAACATGAACGGTGCGGGTGCCCTCACGGTCAATGGCTCGGGCGGGACTGGCACACTGACTCTCTCAGGATCTAACAGTTATCAGGGCGGAACCGTCATCAATTCCGGCACCCTCGGCTTCACCACGGGGTCGGCATTCGGTACCGGAACCGTAACGAACGGAACCTCGCTCCTCTTTACGGGAAGCGGTCAGCAATCCAACGACAATGCGTTTACCGGATCCGGTTCGCTGACTGTTTCCGGACTTGGTACGCTCACCATGACTGGCTCGGACGCGATGTCGGGTGGTGTCACGGTCAAGTCAGGCGGCCTCACCCTCAGCGGAACCACACTTACCAATTCCGCGCTGACAGTGACCAATGCGGGATACGCCAATGGTTTTACTTTCACCAACGCGAATGCAACCAACGTGCTTATCGTAAGTAGCACGCACGGGATGTATGTCGGACAGTACATTGCGGGTTATGGGATAGCGGCGGGGTCCACCATTACGGCGATCGGCACGGGGTCGATTACGCTCTCTGCCAATACAACGGGATCAAACACTGCAGCTACCCCAGGCTCGCTTTACACGAGTGCCGGTGTAGTCGAAGCCTATGGATCAACCCTGACGAACGTAACAGTGGCTGGAAATGGGAGCGCATATGCTAACGCTAGTGGACAGAGTGGTAGTGCCGGTTCGGTGAACTTCTCGGCTAGCAATACGACGATCAATGGAACGCTGACCATCCAAGGCCCTGCCAGCGGAACAGCCTACTTATTGGATAATGCGGCAAATGGCTCTGTCAGCACGAATCCCTACGGCTATGCTCAGATGAACAATGGCGTGGTTGTCACAAACCTGGTGGTCAACGGCCGTCTCGATGTGCTTGGCACCGGATCGTTAAGCCTCAGCAACATTAGTGGAACTGGTAATGGTAACACATACTATGGATCAGCCGGTGGGGGTTCCGGAGGAATCTCGCTCAATAATACCTACAGCAATGCAAACTCGGCTGGGGGTTATGGCAACGTGCTGAACTTTGTGGGGGGATCTTCTTTCTTAGGCATCAATCAGATTGGCGGTACATTCTTCACCTTTACGCAGAGTGGACCCACCAATGCTGTTAAGTTTGGAGTACTCAATGGCGGTGGATTGACAACATCAACCTACTACTTCAGCGGTGGAAACTGGTTCTTTAGCCAGATCGGACAGGGCAACTCCAGCCAGCAGGCCAACGGAACCAACTACCTCATCAACGGGGCCAACCTGACGGTTGGCACAAGCGCTCCGAACCATAATGGCGGCGTCTGGGTCGTGGGCAACAACGGTACGATGACCTTCCAGACCAACGCTTCGGCCTCAAGCTCGGAAAAGAGCCAGGGACAAACCTTCGGTCTCATCGTCAGCAACACCGGCACTCTCAATATGCTGGGAAGCTATCAGGTCGGAGGCACGACAGTGCTCACGAACACGACCTTCTACATGACCAACAATGGGGGATCGGTGAACATCTCGGGAGCTGTGACGGTGGGGACGGCTGGAGCCACCAACGACATCAACAACTTCGTCACCACCAACGGTGGTGTTACTACGATCAGTAATAACCTAACTGTCGGAACGACAGGCTCGACCACCACGGTCAATGGCATCAATACGGTGACTCTCGCTGGGGGGACACTCTCTGTGGCAGGCACCCTCGGCGCAGGTACCAACACTGGTGAGGTCAACTCCTTTGTCTGGACCGGTGGCACTCTAGCCGCCGGCACGATCATAGCTACCAACACGACGTGGAACGGTGCCAATAGCTCCATCTCCAACAGCACCCTCTACAACACAGCAGGTATCCTCGCCCCGGGTGGCAACGGAGCGGTTGGTAGCAGCACGATTACCGGAAACTATGTCCAGAGTGGATCAGCCGCCCTTGCGCTAGATCTTCCCTCGGCAACCTTTGGATCCTATGACACGATGAAGGTCAGTGGAACGGCAAATCTGGGAGGCGATCTGCTGGTGAATCTGGGAGGATTCACACCAGCCTCTACCAATCTCTTTCAGTTGCTGACGGCTTCGTCAGTGACCAATAGCCTCAATGGTGGTGCACACATCGTGACCGTTGGATCCACCAATGGGGTTGTGACCTCCGACGGATTCGGGATCTTCACGATCACCAACAGTGGGACGGCGCTCAAGCTCACCAACTATGTCTTCAACCAGTACACCGGAAGTGGTAACTGGGGCACCGGGGGCACGAATGCCTGGACCGCAGGGGTTGATCCCAACACGGCTGCGATGGGTGCCTACTTCGGTAACAATGGCAATGGATCGGTCACTCTGGATCAGAGCAGGACGGTCTCGGCGCTCCTCTTCAGCAATGCGGCTGGTTCAACTCTCGCCTCCTCGGGAGGAGCTGTCCTGAACCTGACCAACAATCCCGGTGTCACAACGAACGCCAGCCTGACGCTGGTAAACGGCAGTGGAACCATCTCCGCCGGTCTGAATCTCCAGAGCGGACTTGCGGTGGCTGACACCGTCGGAGCCTCCTCGACGCTGACGCTCTCCGGCAACATCCAGGGTACCTCTGGCAACGGTCTGACGATCGCGTCGAACAACAGCGGTTGGATCAACCTGAGCGGCAGCAACAGCTACACCGGTGTGACCACCGTGAATGGCGGCACTCTTGAGCTGACCGGCACCAACGCACTCTCTTATGCCTCCTCGATGGGATCGAACAACCTGAGGGTCTCCAGCAATGCCGCCCTCGTCTTCGCGGTCGGTGGGGCGAATGCCTTCAGTTCCAGCCAGATCGCAGGGGCCCTCTCGGGAGGATCCTTCCGCGCAGGATCGGGCCTGGGCTACGATGTGAGCGGAACCAACTACACGGTTGGCTCCGTCAGCGGCTACGGACTCTCCTCGCTCGGCCTCTACGGTAGCGGCACAGCGAGCCTGAGTGTCGACAATTCCTCGCTCACGGGACTCGTGCTCGGGGCTTCCCAAGTCAATGTGACAGGCTCCTCCAATGCACTGGGTGGCAATGCCGCAATCGATACGGTTGCCGGCAACAGGAACATCACCCTAGATCTGGGTGGCACGACCCAGTCGCTGGGAGGCCTCCGCAATGCAGCCACCTCCGGTGTGCTGACTCTTCAGAACGGCACTCTTTCCTTCACCAATGCGACGCAGAATGCCGGATACAACAACATCATTCTGGGCGCCGTGAACCAGACTGCCAACTCCACCTTGGTGGGCACCATGCTTTCCCAGCCCGGCACCTACACTTCGGTCTATCTTAATTCCTCCTACAATCCTTCCAACGGTGTGATTAGTAACATCGGAGGTTCCACCGTGCTTGCAGGATCAAACAGTGGCGTCTCCTTCGCAGTCGGGGGCGGTTCCGTCGATCTGGAAAACAACTATGCCATGGCAGGGCAGGGAGCGCTCGGATACTTCGACATGATGGCTAGCGGTACGCTGACCAGCGCGAATGGTTTCACGAACAGGTCCAGTTCGGCTTTTATCAGTTTCGGGTCAAACTTGACCTTCGGAGGCAACATCGACCTAGGTGCCGCATCAATCAGTCTAGCCGGAGGATCCCAGACCCTGAACGTCACCAACGGCACCCTGACCCTTACCAATGGCATCGCATCGGGCGGGATGGTGACCAAGACGGGATCGGGCACTCTGATCCTCAACGGAGTGAACAACGCGACCGGCACAGCCCTCAATGGCGGCACCATCCTGGCTCTTGGGGCCAACTCCCTGGGAGCCAATCTGGCACTCTCGAGCGGATTGCTGGACCTCGGTGGCAACAATGACACGTTCAATACAGTCGCCTTCAACGGCAATGCCTACACGGTGACCAACGGCTCCTACACGGTGACCTCGGGCTACACAGCCAGCAACACAACGGTTGCTCAGAGTCTCTCGGGCGGCGGCGTCACCTTCAAGGCGAACGGAGGCACGGTCTTCCTGACCAGCACCAACAACAGCTACACGGGGGGAACCTATGTGAGCAACGGAGCCACCCTCTACAGCACCTTCAATGCGGGAACGACCTACACGGCAACCAATGCCGGATCTCGATTTGTAGCTGCTGCCGCCAAGGATCCGAACTGGACACCTGCCAACGTGGCAAGTGTCGTCCTGGATTCTGGCGCTGTGCTGGCGATCGACGCCACGGGAACGAATTATCAGATGACCTCCTCGCTCACGAACGGGGTCAACTTCACCCTGGGCACCTACAGCCAGGATGGAAGCGGCACAGTGACCCTTGCTGATCCTAGTGCCACTTACACCGGCGTCAGCGCGATCGCTCTCACCGGCGGAACCCTTGATCTTGGTACTACCAGCTTGGCGGTGACCAATGTCACCTTCGTCTCCGGAACGCTCCAGAATGGAACGCTCACCAACTCGGGTGTCTACACGACGGCAAGCAACACCACCTCGGCGACCGTGACGGCATCTCTGGGTGGAACTGCTGGCCTTAATGTTGGCAATGGATCGCTGACCCTCTCCGGATCCAACAGCTACACCGGCACCACGACGGTGAGCGGCGGCGTTCTTGTTGCCTCCAATGCGAATGCGCTGGGAACCGGTGCGCTGAATGTCTCCTCTGGCACGCTGAAAAACGATGCATACAACTTTGCGGTGGGAGCGGTAACTCTCGGCAACGGGACTATCAGTGGGACGGGCACGCTGACGGGCGCCTCCTACACGGCGACCAACACGGGCAATGCGCAGGTGAGCGAATCCTTGGCCGGAACGGGAGGATTCACACAGAACGGCACCGGCACCACGACCCTATCGGGTTCCAACAGCATTACGAATATGACGATCAGCGCCGGCGCGGTGAACTTTGCGGGCAGCCAGGCGGTCGCAAGCAATGCGAATACAAACGCGCTGACCGTAGGCGGCGGCACGGCGATCTTCGGCACCTCAGGCACCACGAACAACGTCGGCTACCAGCTCAATGTCGGAGCAGCTAACACGAACTCGTACCTCTACGTCAG
>Ga0208740_1000175_pt1 | contig 22867 bp, 21 predicted proteins | sample CryBogCBE08Jun09_FD_184567 | JGI IMG/M metagenome (GOLD analysis project Ga0208740, IMG submission 184567) | Freshwater microbial communities from Crystal Bog, Wisconsin, USA - CBE08Jun09 (SPAdes) (version 2) | ecosystem: Environmental > Aquatic > Freshwater > Lake | place: Crystal Bog...
CGACTTCGCTGTCGACTCTGGGACAACAGCAGTGCCACCGCGAGAAGGAGCAGTGTCAGGAGTGCTTCGCCGCCGATGGTCAGCACTCGCTGTTGCAGTGAAGGGCCGAACCCCGGGAGCGGTATCGCCGCCACCGTGAATGGAGCGGTCCCCATCATCAGCGATGACGTCACTGGTGAGGCGGACATGGTGGCGGCCGTTACCGGTGCACTCGACGCCACGACAACCGACGCACCGGACGTGGAGCTCAGGAGAAGGCCAACGTGCGGTGCGACACCGCTGAGATGCTGAGCCGCGAGCAACGATTGCGGCAACGAAATGGCCACACTCAAAAATCCCAACGGGCCCTTGGTTCCACGCACCACATCGAGATAGACCAGAGCGTCTTCGTTGACCACGCTGACGCTCGGTACGCGCCGCACGCCGACCACCGCGAAAAACCGCCTCGACAGGACCTGGGCCCGATTGGCGGCGTCACTCGGGCCGAACCCCATGGTGGCATTCAGTGCGGTGGACTGGCCTTGCTGGTCAATTACGTAGCTGGCTTGCGCTCCCCTACCGAGGGGGCAGTACCCAATGGCGTCCACCGTGGCTTCGCTGTGGACGAGGGTCTCAAGTGTTTGTCGGATAACCCCTGGAGTGGCCGAGACACCGTTGATGGTGAGACCGGTCGAGGACTCGAAGTTTGCTACCGTCGACGTGAATGTCGCACTGAGGGCCGTTGCCGTGGAGGTCGCGGAAGTGGCCAGCGCGCGCGCCTCGTCATTCGACCAGTAGAGCGTCGTCGCCTGAATGCTGCCGGCGCCGAGCGCGACAACCAAAAACGCCACCGCGAGCCCGTTCAAGGGCTGCTGATCCCGACGTCGCCAGTCGAGACTCACCACGAAGCCGGCGAGCAAATCACTCGTGAGCAGCGGCGGGAACAAGCGGGCCACCGCATCCAGCAGACTGCGTGATGTGCCTGGTGAGGAAGCAAGCACCTGCCCCACAATGGCTTGCAAGAGGGCAGCGCCAAGTGTCGCGATTCCCACCATCGCGGTGTCGTAGGCAAACCACAAGAAGTAGTGCCGGTGCGTGCTGCGAGCGGCCAAGCGACGAAGGAGAAGAGCCATGGTCGCCCCCTGAACGACAATGACGAAGGCCGTCACAACGGTGGTGACGTGAATGCCGTAGATAATGAGCTGCGTCGCCACCGATGTCAGTGCAGTAAGGAGCAAGACTTCGCCGAAGGGCCAAAAATACAGCGCCACCGCGATAGTAAGGACACCGGCTCGAAGATCGCCGCGAGCGAGGAACCACACCGCCGTCGACAGCGACACCAGCACAATCACGAGCGCTCGTCGCCACCACCGTGCACCATCGAAGACTTCTGGTCGTGTGATGGAAAAGCGAAAGGCTCGGTCAGTAGGCAAGGTGAACCGGGCCTAACAGCCCTTCACCTTCAGGACAGGCGAACTTTCGGCGTAGGAAACGCCGTTGCCACTACTGAAGGCCACCCGAACGTAGTAGCCGGTAACCGCCGACTGCACGGTCGAGCAACTCGTACTAACCGATAGCGTTGTCGCCAACTTATTGCCGGACGTCGTGCTGAACAGTTTCGACGAGGACACGAGAAACGTGTCCGAACAACTCGACCCGGTAGTGCAGACGGGCGCACTCTGCGTCGCCGACTTATAGCGGTAGAGGTACACGAACATCTGCACGGTTGTGGTGACCGTCCCGGTCGGGGTAAACGTTGCTGAGCCGACCATGCAGTTGCTCGTGCACGAGTTCGTGGGCTTGGAGAAGAAGGTGGGTGTCGACGCGGCGGCGGCACCGTAGGAGGCTGACACCGTGGCACCGGCGGGGTTCGCCGCGAGGAGGACGAGGAGCGCGCTCATGACGACACTCTGCTGAGTGAACTTACGCATGCGTCTACCTCCTCATCGCACTCTACCGCCACGCTCGGGGACGTGCGTGCGACCGGTGGCGCAATTCCGCGACAAATCTCGGGATTATGGGCCTCGCCATCGCGCGCCGCGCTCGATCACGACCAAAAAGCGACACCGTGACAGCGGTTGGCGCCCCGTTAGGGCTAAATTACGGGGGTCCCACCCCAGCGAAGTCGGTGCAAGTCCGACGCTGTCGCGCAACTGTAAGTGGCTCGTGCCATAAGCCAGGTCGCCTGAGGTGAGACGTGTAGTACCAGACAGCTCTCGCGGTATGGAGCGGTCGAACGGAGTTGGTTCCTTTCGTCCACCCACCACGAACGAAAGGAAACCCATGTTCAAGCACCATTCTCTCGCTCTCGCTCTGGTTGTGAGCTCGCTCGGCCTGGCGAACGTCGCCAGCGCCACGACCTCCCCGCCGGTGCCGCAGTGCATTGTGTCACTCTCGCCCACCGCGACCGACACCCTCTTCGCCATTGGCGCGGGCTCGCAAGTGCAGGGAGTCGATAAGTCGTCGACCTACCCCGCGGCCGCCAAGGCCCTTGGTCAAAAGCACGTGATCGATGCCCTCAATCCCAGCGTCGAGGGTCTCTTGGGGCTCTGCCAGACCAGTTCGTCGCACCCGTCGACCAAGCCCGACCTCGTTGTCATTTCGTACAACCCGAGCAATCTCCAGCAGAAGCTCCAGGCCGTCGGCGTCAAGGTTGTCGAGCAAAACGCCGCCACTTCCGTGTCGCAGGCCCTGTCGCAAATCCTCCAGCTCGGCGCCCTGACGGGCCACGTCCACAAGGCCAGCGCGCTGGCCTCGAAGCTCAGCACGACGATCAACCGAGCCATTGGCTCAATCCCGGCTCACAAGCATCACCGCATCAGCGTGTACTACGAAGTGTCCACCAACCCCTACTACTCGGTCACGTCGACCACCTTCGTCGGCTCCATCTTCAAGGACATGGGCGTGACCGACATCGCCGACGCCGCCGCGACGTCGGCCGACGCCGGTTACCCGTCACTGAGCGCTGAGTACATCCTCCACGCGAACCCGAGCTTTATCGCTCTGGCCGGTGACGCCTCGCCAGCCAGCGTGGCCACCCGCCCCGGCTTCTCGACCCTGACCGCGGTGAAGAAGGGTGACGTGATTGAGCTCGACGCCGACGTGGCGTCGCAGTGGGGACCACGCTTCGGCTCCCTCGTTACCCAGTTGGCGAAGGAAGTGCGCCACGTCCTCGCCCAAAAGTAAACGGTCAGCGTTGGTGTCAATCCCATTGGGGCCCGGGTGGGCCCCAATGGGGTTTTTTCTTTACTACCGTAAGAAGACGGACGATGCGGTCTGAACACCAGTGGGGGCACTATGACTGAAGCACAACTCGAAGCCTGGCTCGACGAATCTCGAACCTTTCCACCCAGTGCGGCCTTCGCGGCCCAGGCCAACGCCCAGGCCGGTATTTACGAGGAGGCCGACGCCGACCCCGAGCGCTGGTGGCGCACGCAGGCCGATCGTCTGACCTGGACGACCGCGCCCACGACCACCCTGCAGTGGAACCCTCCCTTCGCCGAGTGGTTTCGTGACGGCACCTTGAACGCCGCCGTCAACTGTGTCGACCGACACGTCGCCGCCGGACGGGGCGACAAGGTCGCCTTCCACTGGGTCGCCGACGCCGACGGCGAGACCCGCACCATCACCTACGCTCAGCTCGGTGACATGGTCGCCCAGGCCGCCAATGGCCTGACGCAGCTCGGCGTCCGGACGGGTGACCGCGTCGCGGTCTACATGCCCATGATCCCCGAGGCCGTGGTGGCCATGCTCGCCATTGTGCGACTCGGCGCCGTGCACTCGGTCATTTTTGGTGGCTTCTCGGCCGATGCGCTCGCTAGTCGCATTCAAGACGCCGATTGCACGTTTGTCGTGACCGCCGACGGGGCCTTTCGTCGCGGTAGCGCCTCCCCGCTCAAGCCCGCCGTCGACGAGGCCCTGCGCACCTGCCCGAACGTCAAGGCTGTTCTCGTGGTCCGGCGCACGGGTGGCGACGTTGCGTGGACGGAAGGTCGCGACCAGTGGTGGCACGACGTCGTTGACGGCCAGCCAACCACCCACGACGCCGATTCATTCCCCGCCGAACACCCACTCTTCATCATGTACACCTCGGGCACCACGGCGACGCCCAAGGGCATCTTCCACACCACCGGGGGCTACCTCACCCAAGTCGCGACGTCGTACTACTACGTCTTCGACGTGAAGGCCGAGACGGACGTCTGCTGGACGGCCGCCGATATTGGCTGGATTACCGGCCACAGTTACATTGTCTACGGACCGCTCATCAACGGCGTCACCCAGGTCCTCTACGAGGGGCTCCCCGACTCCGGGGGTCGCGACCGTTGGTGGCGCATCATCGCCGAGTACGGCGTCACCATGCTCTACACCGCGCCGACGGCAATTCGTACCTTGATGAAGTGGGGTGACGACCTGCCCGCCGCGCACGACCTCTCGAGCTTGCGCATCCTTGGATCGGTGGGCGAACCCATCAACCCCGAAGCCTGGATGTGGTACCGCGAACACGTCGGCCGCAACAACTGCCCCATCGTCGACACCTGGTGGCAGACGGAAACCGGCGCACTCATGATTGCCCCCCTTCCGGGCATCACCGCCACCAAGCCGGGGGCCGCCATGCGGGCGCTGCCCGGCATCAGCGTGGACGTGGTCGACAACGACGGCCAGTCGGTCGGCAATGGCGAGGGCGGCTACCTGGTCATCACCAGGCCGTGGCCATCCATGACGCGTGGCATCTACGGGGACCCTGCGCGGTTCGCCGAGACCTACTGGTCTCGCTTCCCGGGCCGTTACTTCGCCGGCGACGGGGCCAAGCGAGACGCCGACGGCGACCTCTGGCTGCTCGGTCGCGTCGATGACGTGATGAACATCTCCGGCCACCGCCTTTCAACCACCGAAGTCGAACACGCCCTCGTGAGCCACCCGTCGGTCGCCGAAGCGGCCGTGGTCGGTGCCTCCGACGAGACCACCGGTCAGGCCATCGTGGCCTTCGTGACCCTGACCCTGGCCGCCGACGATCCGAGCGACCACGCCGCCATTATCGAGGAGCTCCGTCGCCACGTGGCGACGACGATTAGCCCCATTGCCAAACCTCGTCAGATCATCATGACCCCGGAGCTACCGAAGACGCGCTCGGGCAAGATCATGCGCCGTTTGCTCCGTGACGTCGCCGAGCACCGCTCGATGGGCGACGTGACGACGTTGACCGATCCCACGGTGGTCAGCATGATCGCCGAGCTCATGGCGTCGACCACCTCGAGCGAGGACTAACCCGCCTCGTTAGTGCGACGTCGGAATGTGCGTGAACGCGAGTTTCACGGCGACCAGCGCCATGATGACCGCCACACCGAGGTCGAGGGAGCGCCAGGCCCGCGTCGAGGCCATCACCCCGGCGGCGGCTCGGGCGCCGAGGCCCAACCCGGCAAACCACACGACGGAGGCGACGCCCGCCCCGGCCGCGAAGTACCAGCGGTGCGCACCGTACTGGGCACTGAGCGAGCCGAGCAGGAGCACGGTATCGAGATAGACGTGGGGGTTGAGAAACGTCAGGGCCAGGGTCGTGGCGACCACTGAACCACGCGACGGCACATCACCACGGGAGGCGTCGAGCGCCTGGGGCGAACGCGAGCGACGCCACGCGCCAAAGGCAAAGTACCCCAGGTAGGCCACACCGCCGAAGCGGGCGGCCTGCAGCAGTGTCCCGTGGCGAGCCACGATGGCGCCCACGCCGCCCACGCCAAGACTAATAAGGAGTAGATCAGCCAGCGTGCAGAGCGCCACCACCACGCCAACGTGCTGGCGGGTGAGGCCGGCCCGCAACACGTAGGCATTTTGGGCGCCGATGGCCACAATGAGTGAGAGACCGGCACCGAGTCCAGTCAGGAAAATAAGCATCACTCAAGTATCACCGCCCCGATGGTGCGGCGCGTACCGACAAATAGTCATTGTGGTATTGCAAACACTGTTTCCATGTGGCACTATGGAAAAAACGAAAAAAGGACACAACGTGCGCAAACACCACTCGCTCGTCGCTGCACTCATCGCCACCGCTGTCGCGGTAGCGCCACTCTCGCTGGCCTCAGCCGCCCCCCATAAGGCCAGCCACAAGGTTGCAACTCATAAGGCCCTGAAGCCTTTCTCCACCTTTCTCGTCGCCCACCAGGGTCCGGTCAGTCGTCACGTGCCAATCCACTCCCTCGGCTTCGCCACACCGACCACCTCACTCCTCGGCCTCCTCGGCCAGGTCTCGGCGATCTACCCCCACCTGTCCATCCAGTCCCTCGACATGGAGTACGTCGGAAGCAACATCGTCATTCGACTGATGGCGTCGAACAATGGTGCACCAGTGGCCCTGCAGGCCGTCGTGACCTCGTCGTGGCACTTGCTCGCGCTGCACGTCGTCACGATGACGCAGCCCCTCCCGACTCCCACGCCACCGCCCGCACCACGCCCGCCCTTCATCCCCGGTGGCGAGCACCGTCACCACCCGCCCCTCCCCGTGCACAAGCACCGCCCCAAGCCTCCGGTGAGCCCCGCCGGCCCCTCGGGTATCACCGGAGTAACCGGTATGACCGGCGCCACCGGACCCACGGGTGACACGGGATCCTCGACGCCACCAGTCGGCCCCAGCGGAACATCAGGCACCACCGGTGCGACGGGAGCTGTCGGACCCACTGATGGTCAGGGCGGGAATCTCCGCGTTCTCCCGCCCGGCACTGGACTGTCCTGGGGCCCGACTGGACCGACCGGCGTGACCGGTGCCCCCATGGGCGCGAGCGGTAGTTCGGGTGCCTCGGGGGCGACCGGACCGACGGGACCGACCAACTACAACCCCTTCCAGTTCAAGACGCCAAACCTGGCGTACTAGCCCCAAAGTGCTGTTCGGCCGGTAACCGCGGGCCCCAATCGGGCCCTCCATAAACGACGGCAAAACACTTTCACAACTTCTCCCCACTTTCTTCATTCCTTGATTTTCCGGTGCGACTATGGCGCTACCGGAGAGAAAAGGACACCACATGAAGAACACCCGCCCCTTTACCGCAGTAATCTTGACCACCGCCATCGTGCTCGCGCCGGTCGCTGGTGCGGAGGCCGCCGTTGGCAAGAAGCACGTCCGGGCCGTCGCCCACAAGGCGCACGCCTCGCACGTGAAGGTGCGCCTCTCCTACGTGGTCACCCACCACGCTGGTGTCAACCACCGCGTCACCGTGCACGCGGCCAACGCGGCGGCGCCGGTCAACGTCCTGAGCTTCCTCTCGCACCTCTCAACCCTCTTCCCGAAGCTCAGCATCACCTCCATCACGATTGACACCACCGGTCCCGTCGTAGTCATTCAGGTGTCGGCCACCAACGCCGGTAAGCCCATGACCTTGCAGGTGAAGCTCAACAAGAACTTCACCATCATTGGGATCACCAAGGAAGCCTCGTCGGCCCAGTCGTCCTCTTCGAACTGGACCGTGGGCTTCGGCGGTCGCCCCGGCTGGCACCACTCGGGCCACCACCACCCTCGCCCCGTCGTCGGCCCCTACCCGCCCTACCTCCCCTTCGGTCCCACTGGGGTGACGGGCGTCACGGGTCCCACCGGTATCAGCGGCTGCATCGGGGTCTCGGGTGACTCGGGCGCCACGGGTGTCACCGGCACCACTGGCGTCAGCGGAGTCAGCGGTGTCTCGGGCGCCAGCACCATTGGTGGACCCACCGGCGTGTCGGGAGCCGGCGCCACGAGCAACGACTGCAACGGTGGCCTCTGGGAGCCCTCGGGCTCAACCGGCACCGTCGGGGTCACTGGCACCACGGGCTACATCTGGCCCTACGACCAGTACGGCAACCCGGACTACGACGCCTTCTAACCTTCGCCACTACCCCCACCCCCCAGACCAGCACCCCCCTCGCCACTTCGGCGAGGGGGGTGCGTATGCTTCTACGGTGCCACCTTCTCGTGATCGCTCCCTCGACGCCGGTCTCATCGTCGTCGCGGTGGTGTGGGGTTCGAGCTACCTCACCGCCAAAACCCTCCTCTCGGTGATGTCGGTGACCACCCTGCTGTCACTGCGATTGAGCGTGAGCGCCCTCATTCTTGGGCCGCTCTGGTGGGCGAGGCGTCGGCCCGTCACCCGGCGGGAACTCCTCGTTGCCGCCTGGGGAGGCGTCCTGCTGCTGGTGACCTTCTTGTTAGAGACGGCGGGGGTCGCGCGTACCAGCGCCTCGAATGCCGGTCTGATCATTTCTTTCGCCATTGTCATGACCCCGGTACTCGAGAGCATCGCCAGTCGACACTGGTTGCCGGCACCGTACTTTGTCGCGACCACGGTGGCCGTGGTGGGCGTCGGCCTCCTCATCTCCAGTCACGGCTTTCACCGACCGAACGTCGGTGACGTCCTGATGCTCGCGGCCTCCTTTGGTCGAGCCACGGCTGTCACGAGCAGCGGCCACATGACCAAGGGCTACGACTACGACGCCATGTTCTACACCTTCATCCAGTGCAGCGTCGGGGCCGTTCTCCTCACCGTTATCTCGGTGCCGCAAGACATCCACGCCCTCGGGCGACTGACGCTCACCCAATGGGGTGGTTTGCTCTACCTCGGGATCTTCTGCAGCGTTATTGGACTCATGCTGCAACTCTGGGCGGTGCGGGCAACCTCGGCTTCGAGAGCCAGCCTGCTGCTGGGCACCGAGCCGCTCTTTGCCGTTGCTGTCTCGGTGGTGATTGGCCACGAATCGATGACCGCCCTCGGCATTCTGGGCGGTGTACTCATTGTCGCTGCCACCTACGCCGCTCAGGGCACCGAAATTCGCCACCGGCTGGGCAGAGGGAACCACTCACGCACTTAGATTTGTGTCCCCGAGCCTACAGGGGTAGTTCGACAAAATGGTCTAGAGCGCGAGATGCAGTCGCAGCGCTTCGTCGATACGTACCATGAGTGCCGGTGGGAGCTCCCCAATAATTGCAGTAAGTCGTTCGACTGAAACAGACCGAACTTGCTCCGCCTGAGCCTTTGAATCTCGCGACAACCCCGTTGCCGTTGCTGGCAGGAACACTTGAAAGGGATAAATGCGCGAAGTATTTGACGTCAGCGGCACGACAGTGACTACCCCTCTGTTCGTTCGTTCTGCCGTTGCGTTTGCCCCATCATTACTCACAACCACGCCGGGACGCTGCTTGTTTGCCTCACCCTGCTTCGCCGAATCCAGATCCACCAAAACGATGGCCCCTCGACGCATCTACTGCAACCCGTCACTGGTAGCCGATGACCACGCAGGTTCATTTTCAATTTCCCATTCAGACCATGCCGCCTCGTACGCAGAGCCCAGCCCATTCGAACGAAGTAAACGGACAGCCCTGTTTAGTGCGGCCGAACGTGATGGCAGCCCCTGACCTTCGGCATAGGCGTCAAGAAAGGCAACATCGTCCTCAGGCAGACTTACACTTATTTTCATACTTTCATGCTACTCAAAGTAGGAAAAAATTCCTACCCTAAGTTGATGTCTTTTTGAGAGTTGTTCATAATGGCCATTCGATGCAGTCTGGGCGAAACTGAGCGCCGCAGATTCCCTCGACGAGGAATGTGTTGCTCGACTGGTAGTCGCCTGATTATTCCGTCTGGACCTGCCCACTATCGGTAGCCTTAGGAACGGCAGAGAAAGTAGTCAGCATGAGCACCACCCCACCAGGACTTCGTAAGCAGGGAAACATGGTCGTGCGCGGAGCACTCGCCGTCATGATCATCTTGTTGATCGCCCAGGCCCTCGTCCATCGCACCTCGTCAGGTTCGGTTCCCACCGTGACCTACGGCCTCTACCCAACGTCGAGCCTCGGCGCAATCTATGACTTCTCCGCCCCCAACGGTACCGAGTGCGAATTGACTTACGCGTCCGCCACGAAAGCCTCCGCCTACTGCATCGCTAACGCAATGCCAGTGCACCACGTGCTGCTTGATGCCCACGGCCACTACACCGTGTGCCGCGGCATGCAGTGTGGCTCGAATCCGCCACTCGGAACGCCCACGTACACCGCCGGCATTCGCCTCATACTGGGTGACATCACCTGCCTCACCCAGACCGACGGGGTCACCTGTCACCTGCAGGGTCACGGGGGCTTCCACTTCACCAGCACCGACGTCACCCGACTCACCTCGTGACCACCCCCTCCTCGACGGTCATGAGCAGGACCACGTGGTTGTTCGTGCTCGGGCTGCTCCTCGGCGGTGCCGCCCTCGTCTACGGCATGGTCGCCCTGGCCGGCCGTACGTCCTCTTCTATCGCCGCCCAGCAGAACAACATGACCACCACCGCCCTGCAGGTCAGGGCGACCACCTTCAACACCGACTACGCCCGTAACGCCGACGGGCCCGTGTGGGACCTCTTTGACCCCCAGAGTCAGGCCATCATTTCCCGCGCCGACTACGTCGACCGTCACCAGCACTGCCCCCGTCCCGGGGTCGCCCCGCGCATCACCGGCATCAGTACTGGCCCCAACGGCTACGAGATCGTCAACGAAACGCTGAGTGGCACCGTGTTGCACGACTACTGGCACCTCGTTGGTGGCGCGTGGCGCTTCAACCTTGCCCGCTCGAATCCGTCGGCCGTCGCCCTCTACCGTGAACCTCGGGCGCAGTACTTCGCCAGCCTCGGCTGCACGAAGTAACCACGCGCTGTCACACCCCCTTGCGATACTTGTAGTGCGCGTGCCGATGGGGCCGCCGGGTAAGGAGCATTATGTCCATCAGCTTCAACGGTCACGAACTCAGCATTCGTGACGTCACGAGCACCGACCCCGTCGTGCTCGCCGCCTTCGCCGCCGCCCAGGAACAGGGCCAGGATCTCGAGCAGTTCTTCACCGCCCTGTTGAGTCTCGGCGCCCAAGCCACCTCGCTGGCCTCCAACTCAGTCGGCGCCGAGAAGATCGAAGCCAGCATCTCGCAGGCGCAGGCCGCCATTGGCACCATTACCAACCAGTTCGGTGAGACCATCAAGCAGCAGGTCTCCGGTTTCGCCGCCGAGGACGGCACCCTGGTGCGCGCCTTTACCGGCATCATCGACGATTTCCGTACCCAGATTGACGAACTGACTTCCGACGAGCACTCCCCCATGCGAACGGCCATCATGGCATCGTTGGCCGAGGCCCAGAAGCGCATCGCAGACAACGTGGCTACCGCTGCGGTCCGCCAGCAAGAAGCCCTCGCCCAGATGCTCGACCCCCTCAACCCTCAGTCACCGCTGCGTTCTCTGACGCAAAAGATCGATGACGTGACCAAGTCCGTGGCGGAAGTGCGCGACGCGCAGAAGGAGAAAGAAGCCAAGTCCGAAGCACTCGAGCGCGGTGTCTTTGGGGGCATGGACTACGAAGACATTGTCGTCCCGAGCATCCAGCAGGTTGCCGCTCTCGCCGGTGACGACTGCGAGGCCACTGGCAACAAGACCGGCCGAGTCCCGAACAAAAAATGGGGTGACGCCGCCATCGACCTCAAGGTCGGTCCCGCCACTGTGGCTCGCATGGTGATGGAGGCCAAGCACAAGAAGCTCTCGAAGAAGGAGTGGGAAGTCGAGCGTGACCACAGCCTGGAGAACCGTGGCGCCACTGGCTTCATCGGACTGTGCAAGCTGCAAGAAGACATGCCCAATGGCAATCGCGTACTCATCCTCAACGCCAAGTCCATTGTTTTGGCCTTCGACCCCGAAGTCGACGACATCCAGCTCCTTTACATCGTGTACCACATGGTCAAGTTGGCCACTCTCTCGGAATCGGGCTCCATTGACGACGTCAATATCGCCGAAGTGAACCACCACCTCGAAGAGACGCTCCGCTCACTCGAAAAGTTCGACACCATCACCAAGTCGGCGGCCATGATCATTACCCAAGGACAGAAGATCAAGGATGAGGCCTCCGACCTCAAGGTCACCATGAAGGCCAACCTCGACGCCGCCAAGACGGCCATGTTGCCTCGACTCGGCAGTGCGACCGCCATTGAGGGAGAGAGTTACTCCTTCGAGGACACCCTCGAACTCGAGCTCTAGGCTCGAGCGTCGACGAGAAAGGCCGGCGCGTTCACCGTGGTGCCGTTGGCCAGCATCCAGGCGTCTCGCGAGCCAATGGCCACCGAGGTGCCCAAGTTGCGCGTACTCGGCGCGATCACCGTGCTCGTGGTGCCAGGGTTGTTCAAGTCGTAGAGGTAGGCGGCGCCGGTGAAAATCGGGCGTGATGCCACGAGTGAGAACACGCCAGTCGCGGCCACGATGACCCGTGAGCCACTGATGGCCAGGGCACTGCCGAAGAGGTCACCGCTGACTTCCTTCGGGTCGTTGAGGACCTGCGTCAGCGTGGCACCCGACCTATCGAGGCGGTAGCAGTAGACGGCGCCCTCATTACCAATGTGCTGACCCGGCCCCGAGTCGGAGAAGGCCCCGACAATGGCATCGGTGTTGCTGGCCGCGAGGGTGGCGCCGTAGAGGTCGTCGGGTCCGGCGGTCGGCTCGTGCAGGGTCTGGGCGACCGTCCAGGTACCCTTCTCGTTCCGCAGCAGGTAGGCGACGCCGTCGTTGGCCGGCTCGCCATTGGCCGCCGACACATTGAGCGCCCCCACCAGGGCCGTGGTGCCGTTCGGGGTAATGGCCACCGAGGTGCCGAAGGCGTCGAGAGCGACGTGGCGCGGGTCAGACAAAAGAGCGACCTGGTGCCAGCCGTTGTGGTGGTGATAGACGACGACCGAGCCACCGCCCACGGTGGCCGGCTCACCGACGAAGGCCCAATCATGACCGAGGCTGATACCGAGGGCGAAGTAGTGGCCCTGCACGAACCCGCGATTTTCGGAGCGGGGGTTGTGATTCGGATCAGTGAAGGCACCCGGCAGGAGGTGCCAGACGCTCCCCACTCGCTGGAAGAAGTACACCGAGCGAGCATTGGTTTTGGTGTTGAGCGAGGAGACGGCCGCGTCGCTACCCGACAGGGCTACCGCGGAACCCAGGACGACATTAGGCCCGGTGGGAATCGCGCCGACCATCGGTGACGGCTCCCACGTCGAGCCCACTTCGCGGAAAAAATGAACTTGCGAGGCGGGACTACCAATACGGCCACCCACGAGAGCGTTCGTGCCGTCCATGGCCACCACACCCGAACCCAACTGGGGAAGGCGCGTGGCCCTCACGGTGGCCGGTGTCGCACCCGCGGAGGTCGCAATGGTGGCGCTCAGCAGGAGAGCGGCCACGCTCGGGCGCCAGAGTGAACGGAAGGTCGAGTGCATCGAGTCAACCTACCCGATGCGCAGCGCACCCCGGGCGACGTGGTGCAAGCGGCGGGGGCCCTCGGCCGTCACGACGAGACACTCCCCCGTCTGCACGCCAGCGCGATGATCCGGCGTCACCACGTTGGGCTGGACCACGAGCATCATGGACTCTTCGAGTACGAAGTCGGGGGTTGGTTCGTTTGGTCGCGAGCGGGACCCGAGGATCGGTGCGAGGTAGCCGCCACCGTAGCCGTGGACGAGGTCGTCGAGGGTCGTGAAACCGGCCTCCTCGATCATCGCACTGGCCTCGACGAGCTCCTCAGCCGTCGTGCCGGGCACGAGGAGCGCACTGATCGCCGCGAAAGCGGCGTCAGCAACGTCGTGCAGGTCGCGGTAGAGCGGGCTGAGTTCGGTCTCGACGGCGAAGGTACGCAGAATCTGACCGCCGTATTCGAAGAAGTTGGCGGTGATCTCGGTCGTCACCACGTCACCGGCGCGCAGCGGTCGCGGTGAGGGGTGCTGGCGGGGTACGCAGTAGGTGGGATTGCTCATGTCATTAACGGCGAAGTAGTGGAGGGCGTTCACCCCGCCGAGGGGCAACCAGGTTGACTCCACGAGGGCGCCGAGGTCGCGCTCACTCATCCCGACGTGCGCGTCCCGCTCGAGGGCGGCGATGGCCAGGTCCCCGAGGTGGGCCCCCAGTGCGAACCAGCGCAGTTCTTCCTCTGATTTGCGCAGTCGCAACCGGTTGTAGGCCGGCGTGAGATCCGTGACCGGACCAACCGCCGCCTCTAACTGACGCGCGGCCGATAGCGGGAGTGGTCCCATGACACCCACGCGACCCGTGGTGGCCCCGCGGCGCTGCAGGGCGGCAATGGACGTGGCAATAGTGCTTGCCCCACCCCAGGCCACTCGGGTGTCGCGCGCGATATAGGTAGCCAGCGGGACGTGATTGAAGTACTGCACGAAGAGTTCGTTCTCGTCGCCCGGGCTCAGCACGAGGAGGGCTTCGTTGGTGACGACCCACTGGCTGAGCCAGCCAATGGCGCCCCCACGCGTGCCAATGCCGTAGCAGAGGAGGTGGTCAACTTCGGCCTCGGCCATGACCCCCTCAATGAGGGCGCGACGGGTCGCGAGCTCGGCGTCAGAAAATCTCGGATACTCCTGGGACAGGAGATCGTCGAACGAGTCCACGGGCCTACAGGGTGGCGATGAGGTCCGACAGGTCAATGTCGGCCTGCGCGGCCAGCGCCTCGACCACCAGTCGGTGGTCTTCGTGCTGGGGCAACCCCGACACCGTCACGGTGCCAATCATGCCGGCCCCGGCGACCCGAATCGGCACGCAGCCGCCGTAGAGGCCGTAGTCGCGGGGGTTGAGCGCCATGCGCTCGACCACGTTGCGACCCAGTTCGGCCTCAATGGCCAGCGCGTAGGAGCTGCGCTGGTGCAGATTGGTCAGATTCCGCTTACGACGGGCGTAGTCGAAGTTGGTGGGCGTGGAGCCCTCCATCGCGACACGGAAGATCTGTTGGTCGTGGACTACCACTTCGATGGTCAGCGCGGCCTCCATTGCGAGGGCGGCGTCACGGATGTGACAACCGATCGCGAAGGCCATGTTGGCGTCGAAGTACGGCAGGATGAGTGTTGCTTCTTGAGCGGCGATGGTCTCGAGGAGCACCTGGAATTCCAGGCGCACTTGGTTCTCGCGCGTCGATGGTTTACCAGATCCCAAGGGGACCGGGCCGAAGAACGAGACGTTACCCTCACCACGCTGAACGTGAAGAAAAGGTGAATCCGTCATACGGCGATACTACCCGTTCATCGATCGAGAAATCTCCTCAACGATGCGAGAAACGGACGGAATAGCCATGTCTTCGAGGGCGTCAGCGGCGGGCAACGGAATGTGCGGCGTCGTGATGCGCACGATGGGGCCGTCGAGGTCGTAGAACAACTCCTCGGCCACGATCGAGCTGATTTCCGCGCCCCAGCCCAGCACCCGCGGGTTCTCCTCGACCGTGAAGAGGCGGCCGGTGGCCGAGACTTCACGAAGGATGGTCTGCGTGTCGAGTGGGATGAGCGAGCGCACGTCAATAACCGTGCAGTCAATGCCCTGTGCAGCCAACTCCTCGGCGGCGGCCAGCGAGCGGGGCACCATGGCACCAATCGTCACGATGGTCGCACTCGAGCCCTGACGAACAACTTTGGCGGTGCCGAGGGTGTCGACGATCTCGCCGTCCGGCACTTCCATCTTGGTGGCGTAGAGCGCCTTGGCCTCGAGGAAGATGACGGGGTCGGGGTCACGCACGGCGGCGGCCATCAGGCCAATGACGTCCAGGGCGTTCGATGGGACGACCACCTTGAGACCCGGAACCTGCATGGCCCAGTTTTCCACCGACTGTGAGTGCTGCGCACCGAAGCGCAGACCGCCACCGTTACCGGAGCGAATCACCAGGGGGAACGTCATCTGACCGTTGGTCATGTAGCGCGACTTGGCGATCTCGTTGACCACCAGGTCCCAGCACACGGCGAAGAAGTCCGAGAACATGATTTCGGCAATCGGGCGCAGGCCGGTCATTGCCGCACCCATGGCGGCACCCAGAATGGCCTGCTCGGAGATGGGCGTGTCACGCACGCGCAGTCCACCGAACTCCTCAAAGAGTCCGACGGTGCCCTTGAAGACACCACCGGCGGCGCCGATGTCCTCACCGATCATCAAGACCGATTCGTCACGACGCATCTCCTGGGCGATGCCCCGAGCAATTGCTTCACGAAAAGTTAGTTGCGCCATGCGGAGCCTCCATCAGCCCATACGTCCTTCATTAACAAGTCGGCGCCCGGCGTTTCGCCAGCCTTCGCCTCTTCGGTGGCGAGGTCAACCATCGCGGCCACCGCGCGGTCAATCTCGCTCAACTGCGCCTCGGTGGCCCCTTCGGCCAGCAAGCGCGCGTGGTACATCGGAATCGGGTCCTTCGCCAACCAGGCGGCGACTTCCTCGTCCGGACGGTACTTACCCGGGTCGGCCCGACTGTGACCGGCCTGTCGGTAGGTCTTGGCCTCAATCATCGACGGACCCTCGCCGGCGCGGGCGCGGTCGATGGCCTTCTTGGCCACTTCGAACACGGCGTCGACGTCGTTGCCGTCAACGATGATCGACTCGAGACCATAAGCGCTGGCGCGGTCGGCCGCGGGGTGCTCCACAGCGGTGATCTCCGAGGTACGGGTGTACTCCATCCAGAGGTTGTTTTCGCAGACGAAGACCACGGGGAGCTTCCAGATGGCGGCGAAGTTGAGGGCCTCGTGGAAGGCACCAATGTTGGTGGTGCCGTCACCGAAGAAGCAGACGGCTACTTGGCCACTGCCGCGGTACTGGGCCGACCAGGCCGCGCCACAGGCGATGGGCAGGTGGGCACCGATGATGGCGTAGGAGCCCATGACCCCGTGCTCCACCGAGGTCAGGTGCATCGAGCCGCCCTTACCGGCCATCAGACCATTGGTCCGACCCATCAGTTCGGCGAGAACGCCGGTCATGGGCACGCCACGCGCCAGGGTGTGGGCGTGACCGCGGTAGGTGGCGAAGGTGTAGTCGTCCTCGCGCATGGCGGCGGCGAAGCCGGCGGCAATCGCCTCCTGACCGAGCGAGAGGTGGCTGGTGCCCTTGACGTAGTTCTCGAGGAACAGGTCGTAGGCCCGCTTTTCAAACTGACGCAGTTCCACTTGGGAGCGGTAGAGCCCCAGTTTGGCGTCGAGGTCGAGTGATTCAATAGTCACGCAATACTCCTAGTACTCGTTAGCGATCATGAGCTTTTGGCAAGGGAATTTGGTCAGCACCGCGGGGCCGTTTTCGGTCACCACGATCTCCTCCTCCAAGCGGGCGGCCGACTGGCCGTCACTGGCGGGACAGTAGGTCTCCAACGCGAAGACCATACCGACCTTGAGTTCGATGGGGTCATCGAGCGAGTTGAGGCGCGAGATGATGGGCCGCTCGTGCAGACCCAGACCCAGTCCGTGGCCAAACTGCAGACCGAAGGCGGCCATCTCGTCGGCGAAACCGAAGTCGGTGGCCTTCGGCCAGGCTTCGGCGATCATGTCGGTCGAATTGCCGGGCTGAACGAGGTCAATGGCCTTGTCCATCCATTCCCGCGCCTGGGCGAAGGCGGCGTGCTGCGGCGCAGTGGCCGAGCCAACGGCCAGCGTGCGGTAGTAGCACGTGCGGTAGCCGTTGTAGGAGTGAATGATGTCGAAGAAGGCTTGGTCACCGGGGCGAATGATGCGGTCGGTGAAGTTGTGGGGGTGCGGGTTGCACCGCTCACCGGAAATCGCGTTGACGGCTTCGACCTGGTCCGAGCCCATCTCGTAGAGCCGCTTGTTGGCGAGGGCCACAATTTCGTTCTCTCGCACCCCGGGCTTCAACGCCTCGAAGATGTCCTGGTACACGCCGTCCACCATGGCCGCGGCCTGGCTGAGCAGCATGATCTCGTCCTGGTTCTTGATGACGCGAGCGTCGAGCATGGTCTGCTGCGCGTCGCGAACATCAATACCGTTCTTCTGCAACTCGAACAACATCGGCAGTTCGACGATGTCGACACCAATGGGCATGTTCGCCACACCAGCGTCGCGCAACAGTCCGGCCAGTTCCTTGACGGCCCGTTCGAAGAGTCCGGCCTTGGGGGCCACGGCCCCGCGCATGCCGAGCATGCCGGAGCGGCAGTTGTCGGGTTCGAGCCACGGCGAGTAGAGCTTGTGGTGACGAGCGGCCGAGCCGAAGTCCCACACAATGGGCTCTCCCCCACGGGTCAGCAGGCAGTACCGGGTCATCTTGTCACCCAGTGCACCGCCGACCCACGTCCCCGAGACGTAGCGAATGTTGTAGAAGTCGAACAACAGCAGGGCGCCGAACTCCGAGTTCTCCAGCGCCTCGCGAGCCCGACTCAGGCGGTAGTTCCGCAGACGGTCGAAGTCAACGCGCTCTTCGTAGTCCACCCCCATGTGGCCGGGGGCGGCGATAACGGGACCGAAGCCTTCCATTAGTTGGTGCCCGACAGACCGTCGTCAACGGGAATGTTCTCGGGCTCGAGCTTCAGGCCCGACGCGCGGGCCGACTCGAGCAGAAGAATCGAGAAGTCGTCGGTGTAGCCGGCGCCCTCGGAAGCCTTGACAATCTCGGTGCAGAGGGCCGAAACGGGCATCGACACGTCGAGCTCGTAGGCGGCGTGCATACCGAGGTCAAAGTCCTTGCGGAGCAGCGTTGGTGTGAACGTCGGCGTGAAGTCGAGGTTCACGAAGGCCGGTGACTTGTACTTCGTGAAGACCGAGCCCATGACCGAGGCGTTGAGGAAGTCGAGCCAGTCACTGCGCTTGACGCCACCCTTTTCGGCCAGAACCGTGATTTCGGCCATGGCCTGGGTCACGATACCGAGCATCATGTTGTGGCAAATCTTCACCAAGCGGGCGACCTCATTGTCACCCACGTAGACGGCCGACTTCGAGATGTTCTCGAGGTAGGGCTTGACAACGTCGTAGGCCTCGCGGGTTCCCGAAACGGCCTGGGTCGCGTTACCGGACGACACCACCTTGGGGTTACCGCTGATGGGTGCGGCCAGGAAGGCCGTACCGCGAGCGGCGCAGGCGGCGCGCACGATCTCCGAGGTCTCCACCGAGACCGTCGAGCAGTCGACGAGGATCTTCGGGGCGTGGTCGGGGTTCGTCAACACGCCGTTGGGGCCGGTGGTCACTTCGATCAAGTCGTCATTGGCCGAGACCATGATGAAGACAATGTCGCGGTCACCGAGGTCGGCGGGGATGTCAACGACGAGGCTCGACACCGCTTCGGCCTTCGAGCGCGTGCGGTTCTGCACGGTGACGTCGTTACCGGCCTTGATCAAGCGTCCGGCCATTTCGGCGCCCATGCGACCGGTGCCAATCCATCCAAGTGTCTGTGTCATTAGGCCTGTCCGCCTTCTTTGGTGCTCTGGGCGCCACCACCGAGGTAGAGGGCGCCGATTTCGGGGTGATTCAGTACTTCACTACCGGTGCCGGAGAGCCGGACGTGGCCGTTCTCGAGGACGACGCCGTAGTCGGACATCTTGAGGGCCTGACGGGCGTTCTGCTCCACGAGCAGAACGGTACGACCGGCCTCATTCATCATCTTGACGGTCTGGAACATGACCTTGAGGGTCTTCGGGTCCAAGCCCATCGAGGGTTCGTCGAGTACGACCAAGTCGGGCTCGAGCATCAGGCATCGCGCAAACTCCACGAGGCGCTGCTGGCCACCCGAGAGGGAGCCGGCCTTGTCGTTGGCGCGTTGGGCGACGATGGGGAACATCTCCTTCAAGTTGGCCAGGCGCGAGGCCACGACCCTCTTGTCCTTGACGAGGAAGGCTCCGAGGGCCACGTTCTCTTCCACGGTCATCTCGCGGAAGAGGCTGTGGTTCTGCGGCACCTGCACGACGCCCAGGTTGAGGATCTCTCTCGCTGACTTACCTGCGAGATTCTCGCCCTTGAACATGATCTGGCCGAGGCGCGGACGCACCAGACCCGACACGGTCTTGAGCAGCGTCGACTTACCGGACCCGTTGGGGCCCACGATGGTCGTGATGCCACCCTGCGGCACGGAAAAGGCCACGTCCTTCAAGACGTCACCACCGCCGTAGCCGGCAAAGACGCCACTAAACGTTACGAACTCTGGGTTATTCATGCGCCGACCTCTTCATCTTCGTCGTCGCCGCCACCGAGGTAGGCGTCGAGCACCGCGGGGTTGGCCCGAACTTCAGCGGGTGGTCCGCTGGTGAGGTCGGCACCCTGGTGCATCACCGTCACAGTGTGACAGATCTTCATGACGAACTCCATGTTGTGCTCCACCACGAGGAAGGTCTTCCCCTGCTCGTTGAGGGCCTGAATCTTTTCGCCGATTTCGTTAATCAGCGTCAGGTTGACACCACCGGCCGGTTCGTCCAACATGATCACGTCGGGGTTGGCGACCAACACGTAGGCGAGCTCGAGGAGCTTGCGCTGTCCGTAGGAGAGGGCGCCCGCTTCGAGGTGGGACTTACCGTCGAGACCGACGAACTTGAGCCACTCCATGGCGCTCTCGAGTTCATCACTCGAGGACATGCCACGAGTGAGTCCCCGCAGCCACGATTCCTTGCGCTGGGTGGCGACGAGCATGTTCTCGAGCACCGACAGACGACCAAAGATACGGGTCAATTGGAAGGTACGACCAACGCCCAGCGCGAAGACCTGGTTGGGCTTCGAGCGGGTGATGTCGGTACCCTCAAAGCTGACGGTGCCCGCATCGGGGGTCACGTAGCCGGTGATGACGTTGAACAAGGTGGTCTTCCCGGAGCCGTTCGGTCCGATAAGGCCGGTAATGGAGCCGCGCTCCACAGTGAGGTTGACCCCGTTGAGGGCCTTCACACCACCGAAGGCGCGCGCGACGCCGCGAACTTCCAACATGGCACTCATGCGTTACTCCCCGCTGCGGCCGCGGCGGCAATCTGCCGGTCAGTGCGCTGCTTAGCTTTTTGACGAATGAACACCACAATGCCCTGGGGCATGAAGAGGATGACGAACAAGAACAGTCCACCGAACAAGATTAGGTAGAGCGATCCGTTCGAGTACTGCACCGTGAGGTACTGCTGGCTCGATTCGAGTACCGCCGCGCCGAGTACCGGACCGACCAGTGTTCCGAAACCACCGAAGAAGCACATCAGGGCAATCGAGATGTCGAACAGTGGGTCGAAGACGAACTGCGGGTAGATCTGGCCCTGCAGGAGGGCGAAGAGGCCACCGGCCATACCAATGGTGAAGGCTGACATGACGTAGCCCGTGAGCTTGACCTTGCCCACCTCAACACCGAGACCCATGGCCCGGTCTTCGTCGTCGCGAATGGCCAGCAACTGCAGACCGAAGCGACTCCGACGAACGAGCGCCGAGAGGATGATGGCGAAGATGCTCATCCCGAGGGCCAGGTAGTAGAAGGGAATGTCGAAGTAGCTCGCGCCCCATGGAATGTAGGGCAGGGAGAGACCACCGGTGCCACCAGTGAAGCTCGCGTTGATAGCGATGAGCTGGAAGGTGAAGAAGATGGCGATGGTGATCACCACGAAGGTGTGGCGACGAACCCGCAGGGCGATGAGCCCAATTGGCACGGCCACGACCATGGCAGCGAGACCGGCCAAGGGAATCAACCAGAACTCCGCGGCGCCACCCATCTGGTTATTGGGGTGCGTGTGCACCGCAATAATCGACAGGGTGTACGCGCCGGTTCCGTAGGACACCGCGGCACCCAGGTTCACGTAGCCCGAGTAACCGGAGAACATGTTCCACGACGTCGCACAGGCCACGAAGATCAACGTGTACACGCCAATCTGCTGGTAGGCCGGGTCCGTCTCGTAGAGGGGGAACGTCAGCGCCAGGAGGCCGCAGAGGGCCCAGATCCAGGTGGCGGGACGTGCAAAGACTGATGAAGGCGTCGATGACATTATGCGGCCCTCGCTGACTGCTGTCCGAACAGACCCTGTGGTCGGAACGAAAGAACGATAACCAGGACGACGAAGAAGGCCATGGTCGACCAGACCGGTGACCAGATGGCCCCGACGAGGTCTTCCAGGGTCACCATGGCAATACCAGCGACCAACGCACCCGCCAGTGAGCCCATACCACCGAGCACGATGATGGTGAGCAGACGGGAGATGAGGTCATAACTGGTGGAGGCGTTGAAGGCGTTGGTGGCACCGAACACCATGCCACCGGCCGCCGTCACCGCAATGCCGATACCGAAGCAGATGGTGGAGACCTTCTTGACATCGATACCGACAAGTGCGGCGGCGGCCTGGTCGGCGAGTGACGCACGGATGGAAGCGCCGAAGCGCGTCCGGTACAGCATGTAGTACAAACCGCTCAACAGAACAATGGCCAACAGGAAGCCCAGGAAGTAGATGTACGGGATGTAGACCCCGAACACCTGGAAGGACTTGTTCGTGTACGACGCGTTCAGCTGCACGTTGTTGACGGTAAAGGCAATGTTCAAGATCCCCTCGATAACCAGCGAAATCGCGTAGGTCACGAGAATCGACATCGCCGTCTTTTCCGGGCCCTTGAGGCGGGCCAGGAAGAGCCGCTGCACCACGATCCCCACCACAAACATGGTGGGAATCGTGATGAGCAGACCGGCGAACAGGTCAATACCGAAGTGCTGCTGAAGGTAGTAGCTCAAGTAGGCACCGAGGATCACGAAGATACCTTGGGCCACGTTGATGATTTCCATAACGCCGAAGATCAGGGTAAGACCCGTCGCCATCAGCGCGTAGACCGATCCGGTGAGCACCCCGTCAATCAGGGCGTGCACCACATTTGAGGTAAACAAGGGTTACTTACCCCACGCGTTCTTGGGCAACTCGACGGCGACGGACTTCTTGTCGCTGACGGGGTTGACCTGGACGAACTTGGTGCCTGCGTTCTGCCACTGGAAGGTGTAGGCAATCTGCGACAGGTTCTCACCGATCTTGTCGAACGACACCGTTCCCTCGACCGTGTTGGTCACGGCACCTGAGTGCAGCCACTTGATGATCTTGGCGTTGTCGAGGCTCTTGGTCGCGTTGACGGCGGCCACGGCGGTCTCACCAACGGTGTAGGCCTCAGCAATGTCAGCGTTCACGCCAGCGGGCGAGCCACCG
>Ga0208740_1000181_pt1 | contig 22373 bp, 16 predicted proteins | sample CryBogCBE08Jun09_FD_184567 | JGI IMG/M metagenome (GOLD analysis project Ga0208740, IMG submission 184567) | Freshwater microbial communities from Crystal Bog, Wisconsin, USA - CBE08Jun09 (SPAdes) (version 2) | ecosystem: Environmental > Aquatic > Freshwater > Lake | place: Crystal Bog...
CTTTTTCGTTTTTGAGATTAGATAAAACATCCAACAAATAGCTTACATTAAAACCAATCTCTACTGCGTCGCCGGCATACTCGGTCTCAATTTCTTCTTGAGCCTCTTCTTGCTCGGCATTGGTAGACTGAATGGTGATGCGATTAGGTGATAAAGAAAAGCGAACACCCTTAAATTTATCGGTCGTCAAAATCGCGGCACGCTGAAGTGCGGCTTGCAACGCTTCACGACCAACTACGAGTGAGTTTTTTTGCCCTTTAGGAATGACCCGCTGGAAGTCTGGAAATTTACCTTCAACCAGTTTTGAAATAAGTTCAATATCACCAAAACTAAATTTGACTTGATTGGACGTCAAACTCATTTCAAGGGGCTCGTCGGATTCCTCTAAGAGATGCTGGCACTCCAAAATAGTTTTACGAGGAATAATGACCTCTTGTTTTTGGCCAGAGCCTGATGGTGCTTCATTTAATTCAATTTGTGAGTAAGCCAAACGGTGGCCATCTGTTGCAACAGCAATAATTTGTTTGCCCTCAACAACCAACAACATGCCGTTGAGGTAATAGCGAATGTCTTGTTGAGCCATCGCAAAGTGCACTTGGCTAATCAGTTGACGAAAACTTTTTTGTGACATCTTCCAGCTCGCGGTAACCTCACCAACGCTTTGCATAACTGGAAACTCTGTTGCAGAAAGGGTTTGTAAGGAAAAGCGGCTTTTGCCGCTCTGTACAACCATCTTATTTTCTTTAAGGTTAAGCGCAACCGGCCCTTCTGGTAGTGCGCGAAGAATATCTAATAGTTTGCGTGCTGCAACCGTTGTTGTGACATCCTCAGAACCAACTCCGAAGTTGGCGTTGGTTGTAATTTGAATTTCTATATCGGTTGAAACAAAGGAAACCTTCTCACCGTTTTTTCTAAAAAGTAGATTCGCCAAAATTGGTAATGTATGTCTACGCTCAACAATTCCACTAACCACCTGTAGGGGCTTTAATAAACTATCGCGAGAAGTGTTAACGAGTTGCATTGCTTTTAAATCCTTGTTTGTATATATCTAAGTAGTAATAGTAATAAGGGTTTACTTTTTAGTGGATAAGTCAAAAAACACTTTACTAACAACGCACTACTATCAAAAAAACCTGTGGAAAACTTTTGTATAAACGCTGGATAAAAGTTGGATAACTTTTATCCAATACCCTATTTTTGCACGAAGCGGGACCTTTCCACAATTTATCCACTCGCTATCCCCAAACTTATCCATTGAGCTATCCACAGCCTTATCCACAGGCCTAGGTTAGCCCTTGAGGGTCTGCTCGATTACGTGGATTTCGTGATTTAGCTGGCTATCATGGGATCGCTCTTCGGCAACCTTCCGAACCGCGTGCAGAACCGTAGTGTGATCTCGACCGCCAAACAATTCGCCTATCTCTGGGAGGCTCTTTTGAGTTAATTCTTTGGCCATAAACATTGCAATCTGCCTTGGGCGGGCAATGTTGGCGGGGCGTTTTTTAGAGTACATGTCGGCCACCTTAATGCTGTAAAAGTCTGCAACCGCTTTTTGAATGTTCTCCACAGAAATTTGCCGATTCTGAATGGACAGGAGGTCTTTTAGTGCGGTCCGCGCCACTTCTATAGTGACCTCTCGACCATGGAAGCGAACAAAGGCCAAAATCTTACGTAGGGCCCCCTCAAGTTCGCGCACGTTGGAGCGAAGGTGTTTTGCGACAAAGAAGGCAACATCCTCACTCATTGGGATGCCCTCTTCCGCTGCCTTCTTCATCAAAATTGCTACTCGCATTTCTAATTCAGGGGGCTCAATGGCCACCGTTAGGCCAGAGTCAAAGCGCGATATCAGGCGGTCATCGATACCAGCCATTTCTTTAGGATAGGTATCGCTGGTAATAATCACCTGAGACTTGTTGCTTAACAAGGCCTCAAAGGCGTAAAAAAACTCTTCTTGTGTACGAGATTTGCCGCTAAAGAACTGAATATCGTCAATTAAAAGGAGGTCTAGGGAGTGGTAATAGCGTTTAAAGCGGTCAAACGCCTTTTGTTGGTATGCCCTAACCACATCAGAAACGTATTGCTCCGCATGGATATACCGAATTCGTGCATTTGGCTTCTCTTTTAATAGGTGATTACCAATTGCATGAATGAGGTGGGTCTTGCCCAACCCCACCCCACCATATAAAAACATGGGGTTGTAAGAGCTGCCAGGATTGTGGGCAACCTGAATCGACGCCGCCCGAGCCAATTGGTTGGCTTTTCCGGTTACAAAGGTTTCAAAAGTGAGGTTGGGATTTAATTTTGAATGATCTTCAATCTCAAAAACTTGTTCTATCTGAACCGGGTTGTCCTCCGAAGCCAAAGTCTCGCCACCCAATGTTGGCTCTATTCCAGCAGGGCTTGGGGTCGTCTCAACAACACCCCCATCAACATCAAGAACAAAATTCAGAGTGGTAGATTGACCAAAGTATTGCGCCGCTAACTCTTGAAAACGGTCTGAAAAAGTCTTTTTAATCCAGTCTAGTTTGAACCTATTCGGAGCTCCTATTGTAAGTGAGTTATCACTTACATCATGTGTGAGCAAGCGTAGTGGCTGGATCCAGGTCTTAAATTGTTGGGGCGATAACTCGCGCGACAATGTCCCAAGGGCGTTATCCCAAAACCCCAAAGGGGTTGGTAAATTTAGTGCGGGGGGGTTCTGTAGGTTGCTCATATTTTTGGAGGATCCATTGTAGCCATCTCCGAAAGTTATCCACAAGGAAGAAAACCGTGGAAAACCTGTGGATAACTTGTGAATAAAGGTAAAAATGTTATTTAAATTAAGGCTCTAGGTCAAAATCAGACAGAAAATAGAGAAAACACCTATATATTTATCAGCACAGGTTGACCTTTTGGCCTACAAGCACGAAAATAGTCGGCTTTCCTAGGATCGATCATGAAAAGAACATACCAACCCTCAGTAACTCGCCGCAAGCGTACCCATGGCTTTCGTATTCGTATGAAAACAAAAAGTGGACGCGCTGTTTTGAACGCTCGCCGCGCCAAAGGCCGTAAACGTTTAGCTGTATAAGTTTGCTTTTGAACAGCGCCAGGATTTCTGAGCTTCTAAAAACACGCCCCAAGACCAGCTCCTATTGGGGGGTTTATTCAGCACCCCCAAAAGCTGATTGCAATCCCGATCTTGGAGTGGCGGTCGCCAAAAAACTCGCCAAGCGTGCAGTAGATCGCAACAGACTTAAACGTATGTTGCGCGAACAAATTCGTAAGGCACGGCCAGGCGCAGATGTTGTAGTTAAGCTGCGCTTACCTATAGGTCGAGAAACCCGAGGTCGACTCAGAAGCAAAGAAAAAGGTGCTCTCCTCAATCAACTGCTGGGCCTCATGTAATGCGACCTTTAAATGCTTTAGCGATAAAACTGCTTAGGCTTTATCAAGTTTGCTTAAGCCCCTATTTTGGGGCGCAATGTAAGTATTTTCCAAGCTGCTCACAATATGCTTGTGACTGTTTTAAGCATTACGGTTTTTTTAAGAGCGCTGGTTTAAGTACGTGGCGCATCTTGCGTTGTAACCCTTGGTCACACGGCGGCCATGATCCTGCTGTAAAACAGATATCTCATTCTTTAAGTGAAGCAAATGGACTTTAAAAAAACAATACTTTGGGCCATCTTTTCTTTGTCAGCCCTCATGCTTTATAACAACTGGCAAACCCACCAAGGAAAGCCCTCATTATTTTCTAGTGCGCCAAGCAAGCCCGTCGGATCAGATCAAGGCACAAACCAAAATAAGAGCGACTTACCTTCGCCTGTTTCTGGCGCACCCGTCAACCTATCTAGCGCATTACCAAAAGAAAATGTAAACCTAGAGCAGGGAGAAAAGTTTGTATTAGAGAATGACGTGCTCCGTTTAGAGATCAGCTCTACGGGCGCCAACGTGATTGATGCCAAGCTTCTAAAAGAACTTAATGCGGATCAAAAACCCGTTGAATTATTTCAATACACGCCAGCACACAAGTATTTTGCGCGCTCGGGCTTGATTGCCATTGGCAACCCAGATTTACCTAATCACACCAGTACATTTAAATTGCAGCAAGCAGGCAAGGATGGATCTGGTAGACCATTTCTAGTGTTGGCAAGCGAGCGCAATGGCGTAAAGCTAGAAAAAACTTTCTTACTGAATCCTGGCAGCTATGTGATTGATGTGGGCCATCGCGTTACGCAATCTAATGTGAACCCAAATCCATTGGTGCTCTACACAGAAATTGTTCGTGATGGCACCAGCGAGCCAAAGGTAGGACCATTTGGCGGCGCCTTCTCTGCCAGCACATTTACTGGCCCAGCTGCATATACAGAAAACGATAAATTCAGAAAAGTAAATTTTGAAGATATTGAGAAAAGCAAAGCAGAGGTTCCAAAACAAATTCCAGCCGGACAGAGCGGGTGGGTAGCAATGGTGCAACATTATTTTGCCAGCGCGTGGATTCCTGGTGATAAGGCTGCACGAGACATCTACGCCGACAAGGTGGACGTCAATTTATATCGAATTGGTATGCAAATTCCGCTTGGTGTGATCGACAAGGGGACCACCGCAGTGGAAAAAGCCCGCTTGTTTGTTGGCCCACAAGAAGAAAAAATGTTAGAGGGTATCGCCCCCGGCCTAGAGCTCCTTAAAGACTATGGTTACCTAACTATTTTGGCTAAACCCATTTTTTGGCTGCTTGCAAAAATTCATTCTTATGTTGGTAACTGGGGTTGGTCCATCATTTTGCTAACCATCTTAATTAAGTTGGCTTTCTTCCCGCTCTCTGCTGCAAGTTATAAGTCAATGGCGCGCATGAAAGAAGTGCAGCCACGCCTTGTGGCCATGAAAGAGCAATACAAAGGCGACCCCCAGAAGCTGAACCAAGCCATGATGGAGATGTACAAAAAAGAAAAAATTAATCCTGTTGGCGGTTGCCTGCCAGTCGTGATTCAAATTCCTGTTTTCATTTCGCTCTACTGGGTATTGCTGTCTTCCGTTGAGACTCGTGGTGCGCCATGGATTGGTTGGATCCATGATCTATCTGTACCAGACCCATATTATATTTTGCCGATTGTTATGGCGCTTTCCATGTTTGTTCAAACTAAGCTCAATCCAACGCCACCCGACCCTATTCAGGCTAAGGTGATGTTGTATATGCCAATTGTTTTCTCCATCATGTTCTTTTTCTTCCCCGCAGGATTGGTTCTGTATTGGGTGGTGAACAACCTGCTATCTATTGCACAACAATGGCAAATTAATAAACTGTTTGGAAAGAAAGCGGGCGCCTAAAAAGCCCAACATTTTCTGTAAAGGTAATAGCGATGATGACTCGTAAAGTGCCCATCATCGCTATTGCTAGTGCGCCTGGCAAAGCCGGTGTTGGGGTTATCAGGATAAGCGGACCCGAGCTCAAAAGCTTCGCTAGTAATTTATTACAAAAACCACTCTTACCTAGACAAGCAAGCCTTCAGAGTTTGCGCGATGGACAGAACAACATCATTGACCAGTTGTTGGCAATTTACTTTGAGGCACCCGCCTCATTTACAGGTGAAGATGTTCTTGAACTTCAATGTCATGGCGGGCCTCAACTTTTAGAGCTTGTCATGAAGCGTTGCCTAGAGGTCGGAAAAGAAATCGATCTTTGTATCGCAGAGCCCGGCGAGTTCACTCTGCGCGCCTACTTAAATGACAAAATGGACTTGGCTCAGGCCGAAGCGGTGGCTGATCTTATTGACGCACAAAGCGAGGCAGCCGTTCGAAGCGCTGCCCGCTCTTTACAGGGAGCATTCTCAGATGACATCAATGAATTGGTGGAAGAAATTACCCAACTACGGATTTTGGTCGAATCCACCTTGGACTTCCCCGAGGAAGAAATTGAGTTTTTAGAAAGCGCTCAAGCTAAAGAGCGCCTACAAAAAGTAGTCTCAAGGCTTACGCACTTGCGAGCTAGCGCAAAGCAAGGAAAGATCTTGCGTGATGGTATTCAGCTGGTCTTGGTGGGCGCGCCGAATGTTGGTAAGAGTTCATTGCTCAATCGATTGGCTGGTGAAGAGGTTGCCATAGTGACGCCCATTGCTGGCACCACGCGCGATCGAGTAAAAGAAAGCATCACGATCAACGGCGTGCCGATTCATATTATTGATACCGCTGGCCTACGAGAGACCCAAGATGAAGTTGAAGCAAAGGGTATCGAGCGTTCTTGGGATGCTATTCGTATGGCAGATTTAGTTATCTACTTAAAAGATGCTGCTAATTCGGAAGAAGAGTCTGCAAAAGATATTCAGCTCAAAACAGAAATCATTGCCGCCTTGTCACCTAAGTGCCCAATTTTGGAGGTGCATAACAAGGCCGATTTATTGCCTGCAAATGCTGTTGTCGCCAGCGAGACCTTGAGGATTTCTGCAAAAACGGGGGTCGGGGTTGAGGAGCTAAAAAATAGAATTCTTGAAATTGTGGGATGGAGCACAGCCCAAGAGGGTGGGATATTGGCACGCCGTCGCCATTTAGATTGCTTAGATCGCGCTATGGAACATATTAAGAAATCAGAGCAGTTCGCAACAAATGGCAACAATTCGCTGGAGTTGTTTGCAGAAGAGCTCCATTTAGCGCAAGATGAGCTAGGAAAGATCACTGGAAAGCTACTTCCGGACGACCTTTTGGGGAAAATTTTCAGTCAGTTCTGTATTGGCAAATAGAGGGTTTTTTCTAAGCTGCCAAGGTCGTTAAATATGACCGAAATGTTAAAATTGTTGGATCCAAAATTACTCCCCCAAAGGATCACATGAGCACAGCCGATATTAGCCAGGTGAACGTAAATCCACCATCTTACGTAAAAAATAATCAATTAATTCAATGGGTTGCAGAAATAGCCGCCTTAACCCAGCCGGATAAAATCCATTGGTGCGATGGCTCACAGGCAGAGTATGACTCACTCTGCGAGCTCTTGGTAAAGGCAGGGGTATTTAAGCGCCTAAATCCTGCAAAACGAAAAAACTCGTTTCTAGCGCTATCCGATCCGGATGATGTCGCACGTGTTGAAGACCGCACCTTTATCTGCTCGAACAAGAAAGAAGACGCCGGCCCAACCAATAATTGGGTTGAGCCTCAAGAAATGCGCGCAACCTTAAATCCGCTGTTTGAGGGTTGCATGCGCGGTAGAACAATGTATGTCGTGCCTTTCTCCATGGGGCCGATTGGTTCGCCCATTGCGCATATTGGTGTTGAAGTTTCAGACAGCCCTTACGTCGCCATTAACATGCGCATCATGACGCGCATGGGCAAGGCCGTGATTGATCAGCTTGGAAGTAATGGTGAGTTTGTTCCTTGCGTGCACTCTGTCGGTAAGCCGCTGGCCGCCGGCGAGAAAGACCTTGCTTGGCCAAACAATAAAACCAAGTACATCGTGCACTATCCAGAGACTCGCGAGATCTGGTCATTTGGATCCGGCTATGGAGGCAATGCTCTTCTGGGTAAAAAATGTTTTGCTTTAAGAATCGCCTCCAATATGGGCCGTGATCAGGGTTGGCTTGCAGAGCATATGCTGATTTTGGGAGTTACTTCTCCCGAAGGAAAGAAGTTTCATATCGCCGCCGCCTTTCCATCTGCTTGTGGCAAAACCAATTTCTCGATGATGATTCCGCCAAAAGGTTTTGAGGGGTGGAAAGTAACCACTGTTGGTGATGATATTGCCTGGATTAAACCCCGTAAAGATGCAAACGGTAAAACTCGCCTGTACGCAATTAATCCAGAGTCGGGTTATTTTGGCGTAGCACCAGGAACCAATCGTCAAACTAATGCGAATTGCTTGGACTCCTTAAACCAAGACGTGATCTTTACAAACGTTGGCTTAACTGACGATGGTGATGTGTGGTGGGAAGGTTTAACAGAAACCCCGCCCGCCCATTTGATCGACTGGCAAGGCAAAGACTGGACCCCAGCAGACGGCGCAGCGGGGCGCAAAGCCGCACATCCGAATTCTCGCTTTACGGTTGCTGCAACAAATAATCCAGTGGTTGACCCAAAATGGGATGATCCAGAAGGCGTTCCGATAGATGCATTCTTGTTTGGCGGACGTCGCTCCAATACTGTTCCATTAGTAAGCGAAGCACGCGATTGGGTGGAGGGTGTTTACATGGCCGCTACATTGGGCTCCGAAACTACCGCCGCTATTACAGGTCAAGTTGGTGTTGTAAGGCGCGATCCTTTCGCCATGATTGCTTTTGCCGGATACAACATGAGTGATTATTTCCGTCACTGGTTAAATATCGGCAAGAAGCTTGAGGCTGATGGGGCAACGCTGCCAAAAATATATTGCGTTAATTGGTTCCGCAAAGATGAGAACGGTAAATTTGTTTGGCCTGGTTTTGGAGAAAATATGCGAGTACTCTCCTGGATTCTGGGTCGTGTTGAAGGCAAAGCAAATGGCACTGAAACCCCATTTGGTATTTCTCCCAAACACTCTGATTTGCATTGGAGCGGCTTAAACTATTCTGCCGCCCAGTTCGAAAAAGCAATTGCGGTTGGAACAGAAGACTGGAAGAATGAACTTAAGCTTCACTCTGAGCTATTCGCTCACCTCGGTGAGCGCCTGCCCAAAGAGCTTTTAGCAACCCAAGCCAAAATTGAGGAACGCTTAAGCGCCTAAATTAGGGCGCTTAACTAAAGCTTTGTGATTAAACCCCAACACCATGCCGTTGTGGTGATTGGGGCAGGCATTGCTGGGGCCGCTATTGCTAATGCTTTGCTTGAGCAGGGACAAGCAGTTTGCGTAGTCGATGCAGCAGCAGGTCCAGCTACCGCATGCTCGAGTCATGCCTATGCCATTGCCCACCCCCATATTGGTAGAGGCTCTGCGCGCCTACTTCGCCTAACCCGGATTGCTTTCTTACTAGCAGAATCGCAGTGGGGAGCAAGCTGGAATCAACACGGGATTTTCCAGCCTAGCAAGAAAGATAAATCATTTAAGCGGGCAGAAGTGGCTGCACATTTGCAGGCCCTTGAGCTTGATGAAAGCATAGCAATCGCCCTAGAGGCAAAAGACGCAGAACAGATTTGCGGCATTAAACAAAGTGGAGTTTGGTTGCCGCGCGGCGCATCGATGAGTCTTGCAGATGCTAGTAAAAAATTGCTTGAGGCGCGAAGTGGGCTGAGAACTTATTGGAATCAAGAAATTACTCAACTAGAGCGCAACAATAGCCATTGGTTGTTACTCAACAAAAAGAATGAGACAGTACTTAGTGCCGATAAAGTAGTGATCGCCGCTGGCGCACATACCAAACTTTTAATTGATAGTCTGAAGGTGCGCCTACCATTAAGACCGGTGCGTGGACAGCTGAGTATTTTTTCTGTGGCAAAAAATAGTCCTTGGGTACAAGAGCTTCCCTCAGTGGGAATATCTGGGGACGGTTACTGCTTACCTGCACAAGTTCTTGAAGATGGGCGGTGTACTTGGATGGTTGGCTCAAGCTATGACGAGGGCGAAGATGACCCGCTTCCAAGGCAAAGCAGCGATCAATTTAATCGTGAGCAAGCAAAAGCACTTTTGAACTTTGCACAGGGCAATTTGGCTGAGCTAGAAAGCTGCGGTAGCTTTGTGGGGATACGTTGCGTTGCAGGGGACCGACTACCGATTATTGGCCCCTTAAGTCAACGCCCTGGAATCTTTATAGCTAGCGCTTTTGGATCGAGAGGGGCGCTTTGGTCGGCCCTGTCGGCAAAGCTGATTACTGCTCAGGTACTAGACGATGCAGCTTTACTAGCCCGCTTAGGCTTAACTGCAGACTTGCTTGCAGCGCTCGACCCAGCACGTTTTTTAGCGGGCGCCGCCCCTTCAGCTTTAGGTGCCTTAGCTTCAAACTCAAAACCAATTTTTCCATCTGGGCCGAGCGCCAAGTAGGCTTTAAAGCCGCGACCGGTTCGATTAGATTTGAAGTTGGTTAATAAGTCTGTTTTACCTTCCTTCAGTAATTTCTCGACTTGCTCAGTAGAAATTTCTTGCTGAAGTACGACCTTACCAGTTTTGAAGTCACAAGTTTTGGCGGGGCCTGTATTGTGCTCACAGAGGTAACGCATGCCATCTTCATAAACTGCGCCAGAACATTTAGGACATACGCCCAAAGCCTGACGTCCAGTGAAATCAATTGCTTCCGATTCATCTTCTTGCGAGTTACCGAAGTCAAACTCAAGCTTAAAGCCCGCATTTGGATAATCTGCATCATCTTCAGGAATTTCACTCAATTTAATAATGGCCGCAAATGGACGACCCATCTTGCTACGAAAGCCCTGTAATGGCCCAATCGTTTTTTCTTTTAGAAGTTCTTCAACTTCGGGATATTCAAAGGCGCGACCACCAGGCGTTTTGCTAATCGTGAAGCCACACTTTTCACAAGCAAAGCGACGATAGTTTTCTTTAACAGCGCCTTTGCAATGGGGGCACGGGGTTTGTAGGGTGGCATAGTCACCGGGAATGGTGTCACTGTCATACTCTTTTGCACGCTTCACAATCCGTTGCGTCATTTGCGCAATTTCTTGCATGAAGGTATCGCGGCTCATCTTGCTTTGCTCGATGAGAGCCAATTTATTTTCCCAATTGCCAGTGAGGTCGGGCCGCGTGAGCTCTTCTACATCGAGGCCGCGCAACAAAGTCATTAGCTGAAAGGCTTTTGCAGTTGGAATGAGTTCGCGAGCCTCGCGCACCATATATTTTTCAGCAAGCAAGCCTTCAATAATTGCTGCGCGCGTTGCTGGAGTGCCAAGGCCTTTCTCAGCCATCGCTTCGCGCATCTCATCGTCATCAACCCATTTGCCGGCGCTTTCCATGGCGGACAACAAAGTTGCTTCTGAGTAACGCGCTGGGGGTTTGGTTTTTAAGGGTACTGCCGCAATAGATTCGGTTTGAACGCTCTCACCTTCCTTAACCGCAACCAATTCATCATCAGCTTGATTGGCTTTGCCATAAACGGTTAACCAGCCTGGATTCACTAAGACACGGCCCTCGGTTTTAAAGTGGTGTCCTGAGGTTTCAGTAATTCGTGTGGTAACTCGGAATTCAGCGGCAGGATAGAACACCGCTAAGAAACGACGCACCACCAAGTCATAGAGTTTGAACTCAGGCTCACTTAAGGTTTTGGGAGCCTCAAGCGTAGGAATGATTGCAAAGTGATCAGAAATTTTGCTGTCATCAAAGATACGTTTATTAGGTTTGATCCAGCCATATCCAGCTTTGTTCTTTGGATCCTTGGCATCGCCTTTTAATATTTGCTCAGCAAAGGGGCGCAATTCTTGTGAGTGCTGTGCGAGATTTTCAATTGTTTGTTTAACGGTATCAAGATAATCTTCTGGCAAAGCCTTAGAGTCTGTTCTTGGGTAGGTCAGGACCTTGTGCCTTTCATATAGCGCCTGTGCAAGACCCAAAGTATTTTTAGCCGAGAAACCAAAGCGTGCATTGGCTTCGCGCTGTAAGCTAGTTAAGTCAAACAGCTGAGGAGCAAGTTGCGTTGCAGGTTTTGCCTCTTCGGTAACGCTTGCTTTTTTATCTCGGCAGGCAGCCACAATACTTTGCGCTGCAGCCTCACTCCATAAGCGGTTCTCACGCGCATCGGGCGCAGTAACATCTTTTTTAAACTTAGGATCAAACCAGCGGCCCTCATAAATACCAGCGGAGGCAATGAACTCGGCTTTCACTTCCCAATAATCTTTAGAAACAAACTTGCGAATTAATTCTTCACGCTCAACCACAATCGATAGTGTTGGTGTTTGAACTCGACCAACGGTTGTTAAAAAGAATCCCCCGCTTTTGCTATTGAAGGCGGTCATAGCGCGAGTGCCATTAATTCCAACCAACCAATCCGCTTCAGATCGGCAACGAGCCGCATCAGCTAAAGGCTGCATTTCTGCATCGCTACGCAGTTTGGCAAAGCCTTCCCGAATGGCGTTAGGAGTCATCGATTGCAGCCAGAGACGCTTAACACCTTGAGGCGCTTTAGCGTGCTGCGCAATCAAGCGAAAAATTAACTCGCCTTCGCGGCCCGCGTCACAAGCATTGATCAGCATATTGATATCTTTGCGCTTAATTAGTTTTTGTAAAACCTTGAGACGGGATTCAGTTTTGGCAATCGGGCGCAGATCAAAGTGCGGAGGAACCACGGGTAAATTAGCAAAAGACCACTTGCCCCGTTTGACGTCATATTCCTCAGGGGCAGCAATTTCTAGTAGGTGACCCACAGCAGAGGAGACAACAAAGTCTGCGCTCTCAAAATAGTCTTCATGTTTTGTAAACCCACCCAAGGCTTTGGCAATGTCATTAGCTACCGAAGGCTTTTCGGCAATGATCAGCGCTTTTGGGTGATCGGCCCCAGAAGACTTTGAGCTAGTTTTGGTAGGTGCTTTAGCCACGCGTTTGCCTAAATTTGAGCTTAAAAAGATGGATGGAATGGGGAAAAAAGACGATCAATTTAAACCAAAATAACTACTGACCAACTAATTACCCCTTTTTTATTATTAACCGATAAATTGTGAAAAGTCCAAATTGCCCTATTTTTGAGCCTAATAATTAGGCAAATTAGTTGCCTAATGAACAGAAAATAGTGATTTTTTGCCTTTTAAAAGGGGTTTTTCAATAAATTAGCTCTTCTAGAACTTCTTTTGGGGAGCTCACCAGTTTTGCCCCTTCCCCAATCAAATAGTGGCATCCAGTGGATAAAGGACTATGAATTGAGGAGGGTATGGCAAAAACTTCTCTGCCTAGTTCCATCGCAAGACGGGCTGTTATGAGGGAGCCGGAGCGCTGAGCAGCCTCCACCACTAAAACCCCCATGGCCAGAGCTGCAATCAAGCGGTTTCTTCGCGGGAAATGAAAGGCCCTAGGCCCAACACCCAAAGCTTGCTCGCTTAATAAAAGACCATTTTTATGAATTTCATTTGCCAATTCATCATGTTCAGGAGGGTAGGTGATATCTAGGCCAGTGCCGCAGATTGCTATTGTGGGTTGGCGAGCTGCAAGGGCTGCCCGGTGCGAAGCCCCATCAATACCCCTGGCCAAGCCGGAAATCACTAGCAAACCCGCATTGGAAAGGGCTCTAGCAAAGTAACTGGCATTTTTGATTCCCTCTGGGCTGGCTGTTCGTGAGCCAACAATGGCGACCATGGGCATGTTTAGCAATTCGACTTTCCCAGCTATATAAATAGTGTGAGGGGGGTCGGCTAAGTCAAGCAGACGTTTAGGGTAGTTTGCAGTTCCCAAAGCTAGGGGCAAAATAGATTTAGTTTGGGGCTGATTTTTCATTAAGCCATTCTGAGCCTTGGAGAATTTTCAGCAATCAGCCCGTTCTGATTGGTCTGTTGGATAATTCAGTCATGGCCCTATTACCCGTCCTTTGTTATCCAGACCCTCGCTTACATAAGCGAGCTAAACCTGTTGATAAGGTGGATGACCGGATTAAGGGAATCGTCAAAGATATGGCAGAGACGATGTACGATGCGCCCGGGGTTGGCTTGGCCGCAACCCAAGTAGATATTCATGAGCAAATTATTGTGATTGATGTTTCTGATGAACAGAACGATTTGATGGTGTTCATCAATCCTGAGCTTGTGTGGGCTAGCGAAGAAAAAAAATCCTGGCGTGAGGGTTGTCTCTCTGTACCAGAGTTTTACGATGAAGTAGATCGACCGGCTAACATTCGCATTAAAGCGATCGACCTGCACGGTAAACCGTTTGAACTAGAGGCTGATGGTTTGCTTGCAGTATGTTTACAACATGAGATGGATCATCTGAGGGGAAAAGTTTTTGTTGAGTACTTGTCTCTCCTGAAACGTAATCGTATCTCTCTCAAAATGAAAAAGCGCGCCAAAGAACTTGCGGAGCAGCGCTAAGCGTAGCCAATGAAAATCGTCTTTGCTGGAACCCCTGAGTTTGCAGCTCAAGCAATGCACGCTATTGATGCCGCTGGCCATCAGATTGTTTTAGCGTTGACGCAGCCAGACCGTAGAGCGGGTAGAGGAATGCATTTGCATGCAAGCCCAGTTAAGACATTTGCGCTTGAAAAGAATATTTCTGTTTTGCAACCAAGCACACTCAAACGTAATGCTACTGATCCTGAAAAAAAAGTAGAGGCAGAGAGTGCCTATCAACAGCTGGCTAAGCTGGACTTTGATGCGATGGTAGTGGTTGCTTATGGTTTGATCTTGCCCCAAGATATTTTAGATCTCGCAGAAAAAGAGAGTCGCTTCGGCTGCTTTAATATTCACGCCTCTCTCTTGCCTCGTTGGCGAGGAGCGGCGCCGATTCAAAGGGCGATAGAGGCTGGTGATAAGAAGACGGGCGTGTGCATCATGCAAATGGATGCTGGTTTAGATACGGGCGATGTCGTCTTGATGCAAGAGCTTGATATTGCAAAAGATGAAACGAGTGCATCCTTGCATGATCGCTTAGCAGGCATGGGTTCGAATCTCATTGTGCAAACACTCAATACTTTAGACGCTAAACAGACTCTAGTGAGAAGCCCTCAAGCAAGTATTGGCGTGAGCTATGCAGAAAAAATTCTTAAGAGCGAAGCGGAAATTCATTGGCAATTGAGCGCCAGTGAAATCGATCGACGGATTCGCGCCTTTAATCCTTTTCCTGGTGCAAGCGCTAGTCTGGATGGAGAGCCTATCAAGATTTTGAATTCTGCTTTAGCAGCAAAGACCCCACAAAAACAGCCTACAGCTCCAGGCCAAATATTGGGTGCATCTGAAACTGGAGTTTATGTTCAATGCGGAGAGGGGATTATTGAGCTCACCGAAGTTCAGCGACCCGGTGGAAAAAGAATGAATGCGAGGCTGGGCCTACATACACAGTTAGAGCAGAAAGAAGCGAGTCAGTTTGACTGAGCGCGCTGGAAGTCATAACTTGCCTTTATCAGAGGCAATCACGATCGCAGCGCAAGCGCTTGGTGAGGTCATGCACGGTAGGTCATTGGGCGAAGTGCTCGATCAGCTTGGCGCGCATGAGCGCCCCATCGTTCAAAGCCTGACCTTTGACTCTTTGCGTAAATGGAATGCTTCACAAGAGCTCATCAAAGCATTTGTACCAAAGACGCCACCCCCTGAAACAGCCCATCTCTTAAGTGTGGCGATGGCGCTGTTTATGCACGGCGATCAGCAGGCTTATGCTACGCACACGATTGTCGATCAGGCGGTTGAGGCGTGCGGTCTTTACGATAAAACACTTTATGCCAAGGGCATGGTCAATGCAGTATTGCGTAAGGTGAGCCAGAAGTTTCAAGTTATTGCTGATAAAGGCTATGCGCCTGACCCGATTTCTATGTATTACCCAGCATGGTGGCGCGCTAATTTAAAGAAGTCTTATCCTAAAGAGTGGCAGGCGATTGCTTATCAGCAAGCCCAGCGTGCCCCATTAATACTCCGAGTCAACATACGACAATACTCTCGCGAGCAATATCAAGCGATGCTGGCTCAAGTTGGAATTGCTTCTAAACCCCTTGATACTCTTGCAGGCATCTCGCTGCCTGCGGCGCTTATTCTCGATGAGGCTGTGCCAGTATCAGACTTGCCCGAGTTTTATAGCGGAGCTGTTTCAGTCCAGGACTCTGGCGCCCAATTAGCTGCGATATTGTTAGATCCAAAAGCGGGTGATTTGATCTTGGATGCCTGCGCAGCTCCGGGCGGGAAAACGGCGCACTTATTGGAGTTGGCCGACACGGATACAGTAGCCTTAGAAATAGACAAAGATCGCCTTGCCCGCATTGGCGGAAATTTAGATCGTTTGCGCCTCCATACTGATAGGGTGCAGATTGCAAGAGGAGACGCCTCACAATCATCCTGGTGGGACGGTAAACTTTTCGACAAAATTTTGCTCGATGCCCCGTGTTCCGCTTCCGGAATTGTGGCCCGTCATCCCGACATTCCTTTTCTGCGTCGCGCTTCGGATATTGCTCAGCTGCAGCAAAAACAGCAGAGCATCCTTGCACAGGCCTGGCAAATGCTTAAACCCAATGGCACGCTCTTATATATCACTTGCTCTATTTTCCCGGAAGAGGGGGAAGATCAGGCTAAATGGTTTGCAGCAGAATACCCCAATGCGTTACGATTAAGCGCTCCGGGGCAGATTTTGCCCACTGCTACAAATGATGGTTTTTACTATGCCTTGTTTAAGAAAAATGGGCCATGAGCCAAAGCATTAAACAACTGATTTTTTGCATATTGTTAGCACTGGGCTTAGGTGCGGGTGCTGCGCATGCAGAAGGTATCAAAATCAAATCCGTTGAATTGGAGCGGTCAGATAACGACTGGCTGCTTAATGCTACTTTTCAAATTGAACTATCACCAGGTTTGGAAGATGCGGTTCAAAAAGGGGTTGTCTTATATTTTCAAACGGAATTTGATTTAACCCGCTCTCGCTGGTATTGGTTTGACGAAAAATCGATCTTGGCACAAAAGCAAGCCCGACTCTCATATCAGCCCCTTACTAAACAGTATCGAATTTCATCAGAGGGTTTTACATTTTCTGCACCCACTATTACAGAGGCGCTGCAAGTGATTGGCAGTATTGGTGGTTGGCGCGTGTTTGATAACGCGCAGATTGATTCCGGCAAGTCATATACAGCAGGCTTAAAAATGGCGCTCGATTTGAGTAAGCTGCCTAAGCCCTTTCAAGTCAATGCCCTTAATAATCGTGACTGGAATGTGAGTAGCGAGTGGCTTCACTTTCCGTTTAATCCAGCTGGACAAAACCTGATTCAGCGATGAAGATGGCTTTTAACCCATTCATTCCTAGGTTTTCTCAAAAAGAGATTTGGAAGGGGCGCATTCTTCCCGTGGCGGCAGGGCTGATTGGCACATTTGCATTGATTCTATTAGTCATGCTTTCGCTTGCATCATCTAATACTCAGTTTTTCGATAATTATTTTATTTGGCTTTACGCTGCCAACATCATTATTGGAGCAAGCTTAACTCTAGTGATCGTAGTTCTGGTGGTCGTGATTGCGGTGCGCTGGCATAAGGGCCGCTTTGGTACAAGACTGATTGCTAAGCTAGCCATGATTTTTGGTCTAGTGGGTGTAGTGCCGGGCTTAATTTTGTATGGCGTATCTTTGCAGTTCGTATCTCGCAGCATTGAAACTTGGTTTGATGTGCAAACCGAGTCTGCTCTTGAGGCTGGCCTTGAGCTAGGGCGTGCCACCTTGAGTAGCTCGCTCGCTGAATTGCAGGACGAGGGACGGATTATTGCTGATCAGATTCAGCGCCTACCAAATAATGCGAGCCCTGCTGAGTTGACCCTGCTGTTATCCAGAATGCGGGACCAATTTGGTATTCAAGAAATTACGATCTTTAATGGCCGTCAAATGATTGTTGCGACTGCAGCATCCGGTGCTCTCGAGGCGCACGCTGCAGCGCCTAGCCCAGAGATCATGTCGCAAGCCTCTAAAGTCAATGGTAGTGCCTATATAGATGAGCCTAACAATACAGACGGAATGCAAGCTTATCGTTTACGCGCAATTGTTCCTTTGGTCAAAGAGCGTTCCAGCAATAGCCGCGGCTTCGGGCTTAACCTGCAGTATCAAAAAGAGTTTTGGTATCTCCAGCTTATTAAACCTGTACCAGAGGCAATTAGTAAAAATACTATTGCGGTACAAGCGGCTTATACCGACTATCAAGAAAAATCATTGGGCCGCTCGGGCCTAAAGAAGATGTTTGTGGGCACGCTGACGCTCACGCTCTTCTTCGCATTGTTTGTGGCTGTGGTTTTGGCCTTATTGTTAGGCCGGCAATTGGCGCGGCCCTTGCTGATGCTCTTGCGAGGAACACAAGCGGTTGCGCAAGGCGACCTTTCTCCGAAGCCCGAGCTAGATACAGGAGATGAGCTGGGTATGTTGACCCGTCAATTTAATGTGATGACACGTCAGCTTGCCGATACTCGCAAGTCATTACAAGAATCCAAGACCTTCTTAGAAACAGTCTTAGGAAATCTGACGGCTGGCGTTTGTATTTTTGATAAACATTTCAACGTGGTCTCCAGCAATGCCGGCGCAGACCGCATTTTTCGCCAAGACTTGACAAAATTAGATGGCAAAGCCTTGAATGAAATTCCTGCGCTCGAAGAGTTTGAGCAAGCCATTAAAGAGGGCTTTGCTACTATGAAACTCAGCATTGCTGCAGGGGGAGATGCAGCCACCGTGAATACAGAGGGGACATCCCCAGTTTGGCAAAAACAAATTCAGCTACACGCCACTAATGAATTTGAAAATGAGCTGGGCGTGACTTTGTTTGTCCGAGGCACAGAGTTAGCCCCTGATTTGAAGATGGTGGTATTTGACGACATCACTGATGTTGTCAGCGCTCAACGCTCAATTGCATGGAGCGAGGTGGCAAGACGTTTGGCTCACGAAATCAAGAACCCATTGACGCCGATTCAGCTTTCAGCGGAGCGCCTGCAACATAAATTGGCTGGTAGCTTAAGCCCAGAGCAAGAAGAGATGCTCAATCGCAGCACTGATACCATCATTGGCCAAGTGCGCGCGATGAAAGAGATGGTTAACGACTTTAGGGATTTTGCTAAGACGCCTGCGCCGCAATTAAAGCCAGTATCGATTAATGCGCTTACGCAAGAGATTTTGGGTCTTTACGAGGGAAGTCCGTTGCGAGTCATACTAGATCCACATTGCCCAGATATCATGGGTGATCCAACTCAGCTTAGACAGGTTATTCATAACTTATTGCAGAATGCTCAAGATGCAACTTTAGAAGGCAGCCATCAAAATGAGCCGGTTCAAGTTAAAACAGAGCTGGTTCCTTATGGTGAAGCTAACGGCATAATGCAATATGCAGTGAGATTGACAATAAGTGATTCTGGTTCTGGATTTCCAGCTAAGATATTGGCAAGAGCATTTGAACCATATGTAACAACTAAGAGTAAAGGTACGGGTTTAGGATTGGCGGTAGTAAAGAAAATTGTTGAAGATCATTCCGCCAAAATAGAAATTCGAAATCGTATGCAGGGAGAAGAAGTGATTGGTGCAAAAGTATCCATTTTGTTTATGAACCTAGCGAAAGAGGCGGCGTAATCATGGCCAGCATTTTGGTAGTCGATGACGAAATGGGCATTCGAGAGCTCCTCAATGAAATCCTTACAGATGAAGGCCATACAATTTACGCTGCTGAGAGTGCGGCACAGGCTCGCAAAATTCGTGAGCAGATGCGCCCCGATTTAGTTCTCCTGGATATCTGGATGCCAGAAACTGACGGTATTACGCTCTTAAAAGAGTGGTCCAAAACAGGACAGCTCACAATGCCTGTAGTAATGATGTCTGGGCATGCCACGATTGATACGGCAGTTGAGGCAACACGTATTGGCGCCCTCAATTTTTTAGAAAAGCCAATTGCCCTTCAAAAGTTACTTAAAACAGTTAACAAGGCTTTAGAAACTTCTCCAAAATATGTTGAGCCAGAGCAGGGCAAGGCCACCCAGTCAACCGCTCCGGCCCCTAAAGTAACCGCCCCAGAACCCATTAGCAATCCACAGCCTGAGGGTGAGTACATCAGTGGAATTGCAAAGAATTACTATGATTTACCTCTTCGAGAGGCTCGGGATTTATTTGAGAAGGCCTACTTTGAGCACCAGATGCAGATCATGGGTGGCAGCATGACCAAGATCTCCGAGTACACCGGTCTAGAGCGAACCCACCTCTACCGAAAGCTCAAGGCCCTCGGCATTGATACTTCTAAAAACAAGGGCGAGTCTTAGCCTAAGGCTACATAAATAGTTTGTCGTATGCAGCCAAGAGGCTTTGATGCATTGCGCTAGCTTCCATATTTTCACCAAGATCTTCAAGATCAAAGAAACGCTGATCTCCGTTAATAAGAGCTTTGGCTTGGCGCAATACTTCTGCACCGTATAGAAGGGATAGTGAATTCTCATAGGCGGCAGGTCTATCAAACTGAAGATAGTTTTCAATGCACCGATAGACTAGTCTGCGCGCAGGATTCATTTGCTTGTAGTGATGAATCCAATCGCAGCCTTCAAGGACTGCTTCTTTATCACCCACCGCCAGCGCAAGCAAGGTTTTTAATTCGCCGATACGTAATTCTTTCCAGCTTGTACCCACCGGAATAGCTAGACCCAGAATTTCCCACAGCGGCCGTTCATCATTTAAATTGAGAGTTTGCAATTCGCTCAGTAGGCGCTTGGCTTCTGTAGCACTGAGTTGAGAGAGTCGCAATAGTGCTGGACGAATTTGATTGCCAACACTATTGTTCTCCCACTCCAAATCTTCTACTGGATAAATTTCCGACATGCCTGGCACGAGAATGCGGCATGCGTAAGCACCTTGCTCAGGAAAGTCTGCAATATAAGCATCGCAGCCATCTTTTTCAATACGCTTGCATAACCAGTGGTAATCCTCTTCCGTAGTCGAGCTGAAGTTCCAGTCTACAAAAGGAAAGTCAGGCTGATTGCTCAAAAAGTTCCAGCTAATCACGCCACTAGAATCCACAAAATGAATTTCGAGATTAGATACCGAGTTAATCTCATCCATATCAAAACCAGGCTCAGCAAAGTTCTCTAAAGAATCTAAGGCGCGACCTTGTAAGAGCTCGGTCAGGGCGCGCTCTAAGGCTATTTCAAAACGCGGATGGGCACCAAAGCTAGCAAAGCACCCTTGATCCTTTGGGTGCAATAAGGTCACATTCATGACGGGATACTCGCCACCAAGCGAGGCATCCTTAACTAATATTCCAAAGCCCGCATCACGCAAACCTTTTATGCCGCTGGCAATTTTAGGATAGCGAGCAATTATCTCTTCGGGCACATCCGGCAAACAAAGTCCCTCGCTAATGATTCGATATTTAATGTGCCGCTCATAAATTTCAGAAAGTGCTTGTGTACGCGCTTCCATCATGGTGTTGCCAGCAGACATGCCATTGCTGACATATAAGTTGCCAATAATGTTCACAGGTATCCAAGTGACTTCTCCATCACGCAGGCGGGTGTAGGGTAAAGCACAAATACCACGCTCTATATTTCCGGAATTAAGATCAACTAATACGGAACTATCAATCGCACCATCGGGATTGTAAAAAGCATGCAGCTCAGGGTTAAGTAATTCGCTAGGCCATGAGCCATCGCCATGAGCAAACCATTTTTCTTGTGGGTAGTGCACAAACTTACTTGAAGCTCTTTTCTTGCCAAGGTAAAAGTGGGTCCAAAAGTAATGTGTGCCTAGTCTTTCAAAGAACTCACCAAATGCACTGGCGCGTGCAGCTAATTCAGTAGCGCCTTTACCATTAGCAAACAACATAGGGCAATCTCGGTCCTTCACATGCGTTGACCAAATGCCCTCCACTGGATTGAGAAGAGAAGATTCGTTGAGAAAGAACCCTCGATCCGCCAACTTTTTCTGCATAGTAGCGATCGTGGATTCGAGGGATGCATCCTTGCCGGGTATAAAGCTTTGTGTAGTCATCACCCATTCTAAAGGGGTGTCAAAGACCTATTTGACACAGATGGGCTGGCCATAATCAATAGGCATCAGGAGAATTTAATCAAAACCAAGCCAATTCGTTATAATTCCGAGTCTTGGCCTGGTAGCTCAGTCGGTAGAGCAGAGGATTGAAAATCCTTGTGTCGGTGGTTCGATTCCGCCCCGGGCCACCAAGAATCTCAATAGCCCACTTGTTGGGCTATTTTCTTTAATGGCTTCGCATGGTTAGATGCCATTAGTCTCAGATAACCCCATCATGAAGTGTCCTTTAAAAGGACGAATCAATAAAATATCCTTGTAGTGGTCCTGCGTCTATTTAAGCGACGGTAATCAAGGGTTGGTGATTATCTTGCCGTTTAAAACGACATGACTATTTGCTATAGTTTTAAGAACTATTCTTAAAAGTCAATATTTCAATGAAAAAACTATATTCAGCCTTAATTGCCCTAGCCGCAGGTCTCATTGCTCTGGTTGTAATAGATATTTTCTTCATTCAAGCCTTTGCTTTGTTAGGCTATGCCTTTGGAAATGAAACTCAAATACATTTCGATAAATTTTTTTGGTATGGCTACAAAATATTCAGTATTTTTGCTGTCACACTGGCAATCTACTTTACATTTAAGAACGAGCGATGGAGAGGCAATATAAAACTTATCTACACAATAGGCATTGGAGCTCTAGTTGCTATGTTTATATTCTTGAATACGAGCCACCATTTTTTTAATGGCCCAGGAGATTTACTTCTCAATTGGAATTACCTAAAAAACTATACGCCTTAATTCGGATATAAAAGGCCAGATGCTCGATCATTACATAACCTTAGATATTGAAACCTCTGGCCTTTCTACTAAAGAAGGGGCTAGGATCATCTGGATTTCT
>Ga0208740_1000196_pt1 | contig 21519 bp, 20 predicted proteins | sample CryBogCBE08Jun09_FD_184567 | JGI IMG/M metagenome (GOLD analysis project Ga0208740, IMG submission 184567) | Freshwater microbial communities from Crystal Bog, Wisconsin, USA - CBE08Jun09 (SPAdes) (version 2) | ecosystem: Environmental > Aquatic > Freshwater > Lake | place: Crystal Bog...
ACCGAGGAAGTACTCATAAACACGCCCCAGCACGTCATCGGCGCCGTGATCGACCCTGGTGAAGCCAATTGTGCCGATGAGGTCCACAAGTTCACCGAGTAGACGCTTATCGATTTCGGCACGGGCAAACGACTTTGGAAGCACGCCTTTGAGTTGCGGGTTGTCAGCCTCGACTAGGTCCATCGCGTGGTCGATGAGAACGCCAATCTCGGGCTGTTTGGCGCGGTCCTGGAGGAAGTCCCAGCGGGCTTCAGTGGGAACCCAGAAGACATTGTCTGCGGTGTACTCGTTGCGGTCTTCGATGATTTCGCCGCGACGTGCTTCATTCTTGACGTAGTACTCCTCGTTGGCAGGGTCGCCCGTGGCGGCTTCCAGCCACGCGCGCCGCTCTTCGAAGGCGTCGGAGATGTACTTGAGGAAGACGAGCCCCAGGACTACATGCTTGTACTCGCCGGCCTCCAAATTGCCACGCATCTTGTCAGCTGCGTCCCAGAGGGTCTGCTCCAAAGTCTTGGTTGGAGCAGAATTCTTCCTAGTTGCCTTTGCCATACACGACCTTTCTCCCCCCCATCTTTATTCACGAATGTGACAAAAGGGGCAAAGTTGTGGTTTGTAGTAGCAAGCGGCCCACCGCAAAGTTCGGCGATTGACCCGAAACAGGATTTCAGGGAATTCTTCGCGACTCAGCTGCGCCACGTAATCGTGGCAACAACTGGAAAATTGAGCTGATTGTGACCAAGTGAAGTGAGAGATTACAGGGCGTGCTCAGGTACTGGAGCGCGACTGAATCGTAGCGAGCCACGAGAGCGAACTCACCTCTTCCGAGGCAGGCTGCGTGTCGGTGAAGTGCCTAACCTTCTCCGACGTGTTACATCCTTCTTGCCGCCCGTACTTCCGTTACACCTCGTTGGTGGGTTGCGTCTTCGCCGACAAGTACTTGGCCGCGAGCGCTCGCCCGGCTGCGGTGTAGTGCTGAATCGTGAAGTCGATGGGAAAATTCGAGTCCATAATCTCAAGTAGCAGCAGGCCGATACCACGTCTCCGGAATTCCGGATTGACTTGGATGACGTAATCGCCGGGCTGACAGTTGCCAGGCACGCCTTCGGGGTAGAGACTCATTTCTCCAAGGAGAGTTCCGTCAAAGTCACGAATGGCGAGAGCAATCAGGCGAATTGGTGAATGAGGTGCGACGTGGTTGTAGATGTAACCGTCCACCCATTCGAGACCAGGGAGGCTGGCATCGTCGCTAAATGAGCCCTCACCAAACGGGGTGATTCGCATCTCTACTGGCAAAGGAAGCCCGAAGCGGTCGCCTTCACGCTCGATAGGGGACCGCGCATTCTGAACGCGACCAGTCGTTCGGGACTTGGTGTTCTTTCCAGCGCTGCGGCTTCGCTTGCGGGGTTGTGGACGCTTTTTCTTCTTACTCATTTGTTCCTTTCTCGTTCGACGAGTTGTCGAACGAGAAAGGACTGTTCGGGGCGTGTTCAGTGGCGCACACGCGCCAACCCTGTAATTCCAGGGAAAAGGAAGTACCCCCGAGAAAAATCTCGGGGGTACTTTTTGGCTACATGGCCAACTCGACGGCCAGGCGGCGGATGGGGTCTCCGTACAGCTCGAGACCCTCGACAATGGCAACGCGGACCGAGACGGCAATCGCGATGCGAACCATCAGGTGAATTTCTTCGTGTCCAGGGTCGGTGGCGAGACGAGCCTGTGGCGTTGTGCGCTTTCCCCACAGATATTTCGCGAGATCGGTGGTGAGCTCATTGGCCAAAGACACTTCATCTTCGTCGGCGTTCCATACGACGACCATGGCCGGTCCGACCAACCGCTTGACTTCTGTCCGTGTGGGCGCGACACCCTTCAGCACCGTTACCGACTGAAGTGCGTACATCGTGGTGACGAGCGCCCAGGTCTCGACGACATCTTCCGGATACCGGCGAAGGATGTCGTCAATGTAGGTGAACTGCTCCTCGATACCGGAGTGGAAGCGCTCATCGGCCAACTGCGCCATTTCTTCAACAACTGAGGATGCGTAACGCGTCTCCATTTGTTTCCTTTCGTTTGTACTGACTCCGCTTTGGGGTCACTACTCACAATCGGAGCGCTGGAGACGGGCACAAGGCCTCCTGATCACCGAAAATGATGGCGTATGCGCGTGCGTTGGTGACTGGGGCAAGGTCTAGTGCGCACCGGAAGCGCACGAGCTGTCGAAAGCACATCTCCCTTAGGGGAGCGACACTGAGGCCGACGCAGCAACGCTGCTTGATGAACAGATGCCTAGGCCCGGCGAAACGATTCGCTTCGCTGGGATGGTGTTGCGAGGGACCGTCGCTGACATTGCCGACAAGGACTCACAAGCTCTCTTCAGTGATGTCGAGGTCAATCAGCTCACCCAAAAGGTGGCTTCCGGCACTACTGCTCGGCGTTATCTGCGAGGGGGTGTCCAAAGCCGGTTATCTGACTTATTGCTTTGGCCACTTCCACTGGACCGGCCTTTACGTAGGTATCAGTTTGAGTGGTGCCGGCGTGGCGCAGCATTCGTTTTGCCACCTCGTAGCCCGCCATTCGTTCGACGATTGTTCCGACGGTGTGGCGCAGTGCGTGGCCTGAATAACTCATGGAGTTTGCCCACGGGAGACTTTGCTGGATTCGCTTATGGAGCGTGTCAAAACGGCGACTTGTAATCGGGTGTAATTCCGTTGGCGTTGAGTCCTTGTAGTACAGGACCTTTGCGTTGGGGTTGTAGATCGAGCTTCCTGGACGGCAGATGTCACCGGCCCGCTTGAGAGCAATTTCACTTAAGTACGCCAAAAGCTCTTTCGAACAGGGTTGCTGGTCTTGGCGATTTCCTTTTTCGTGAAGCGTCACCATTTGCGTCTCGAAGTCGAGCTGACCAATGGTTAAGGACACAATGCCGTTTCGTCGGGCCCCTAACTCGAACTCGGCCCACGTCAACGCCAAGTCAAGTTCGTGATCGTCGCCGCCACTCACGACGACTTGGAAAAGTGATGCCAATTCCGCATCCGTAAGGGACCGTCGTTTGCTCGTGCTCCGATGCCCTCGGGGAAGCTCATCAGCGGGGTTCTTGGAGAGAACACCTTCTCGCACGAGGCGAGCAAAGAGAGCGCTCAGCGCGGTAACGCACATCTCCTGGGCGCCTTGTCCGTGCGTTGGCTTAGGGGAAAGGCCTTGTCGTGCTCGAGCGACGTTGTCGGCCATCGCCTTCTTGCTCGCCATCTTGCGAACCGTCTGAACGAGCAGCTCTAGGTTCAATTGACTGATCACACTTCGCGATACTGGTGTGTCGCCGATTCCGGTGAAGCCAACTGCCGACTTACAGGTGGCACATTCACAGCGGCACGATCGGTCAGTGCGGAACTGTTCAATACACGTGACACACGTACAGTCGCACTGTCGTTCGATGCCGTCAATGAGATGTTGAAAATGTGTGCGGTAGCTACGAGCCGTGTTTCTGGTTAGTCCAGGCAAGATGTCGTCGACATACCACTGAAGCGGGTATCCGGCGCCCTCACCTTGTCCGCTATTGGCGTAGCGAACCAGATCGTCCAAATCCACGCCCGCCATTTTGAGCATGGCGAGCGAGTGTTGGAGTTTGTCGTCAATCTCCATTACTCACCTCCTTTTCTCAAAAGCGGGGCGCCGGTGAGAATGCGCGCGGGGTTGGTGAGGGCAATTGCGTTCTCGTCACTAATGATAAGCATCAAAACCTCGTCGCCAAAGTTGAGGCCAAGGTTGGCGCATACCGAGTTGGTGACGCGGAGGCGGGCGTCGTCGAGGTAGCTAGAAAGGCCGCTGTGACGTGACACGGTGCGGCCAGTTTCCTCGGGACGAAGGACGACCCAAGCACCGCGCACCTCGACTGAGAGAGCCCCAGGGGTCCAGCCAAGGATGTCGCCCATGGTCGAGCCGCCGGCGGTAAAGCGGATACGGCCGGTGTTGCCGATGGTGCGGGTGACGGGTGCGTACTCAAGAACGGGGGCGGCCGAGGTGAGGGGAATGATGTCGGCAAGGACGGGGTGTGACTGACCGGCGACCGGGCGGGTGTGGCGTGGGCGACGGCTGATGCCAGCGACGAGGCTGGAGGCGTGTTGTTTGGGGGAGAGTGTTGCGGTGGTCATGCGGCTTACGATGTCCGACCACTTTGGAGAAACACTCCCGCCGGCGCTTTGCGCTACGTCAGGGTATGCGAGGCCAATTCCATCCGACAAGGTAGGTGGTTTTGCCTGTTTGGATAACGAATCAAATTCGTCTGTCCCATAAGGTCCAATAGGACCTCCCGCGGTGGGCGAGGCGGGACTTGAACCCGCACTCCCTTTCGAGAACTAGCACCTGAAGCTAGCGTGTCTGCCATTTCACCACTCGCCCGTGGAGTGACAATCCTACTGCAGACTCGCCATCCCGCACCATTTTCAGTGGGGTCGCCTGCCCCTGACCGGTACAGTTGATGGCAGTATGGTCCTGAAAAAAATAGAAAGCAGTCTCGAACGACTCTTCGACCGCACGTTGTCGCGGCCCTTTGCGTCGTACCTGCAGCCAATTGAGATCGGTGCACGCGTGCTCCGCGAGATTGACCTCACTCGTCGCCTCTCAGCCCAGGGCCCTCTTTCGCCGAACGGTGTGCGCGTCTGGCTCAGCACCAAGGACGCCGAACGCTTTGATGGCTTCCAAAAGGCATTGGTCGCTGAACTTGAGGAGTCGGTGCGCCAACACGCCCTCAACGAGGGATACGGGTTCATTGGCCCCGTCAGTGTTGAGATCTTCGTGGACGATGACGTCAAGGCTGGTGACGTTATCGTCAAAACTGCATTCAACGGTGGGGTGAGCGAACCTCGCCTCTTAGCGAATGACGGTCGTTCGTTCATCATTGGTGACGAGCCGCTGATTATTGGCCGCAGCCCCCAAGTCGCCGTGGTTATCAACGACGTCAACGTCTCACGTCAGCACGCCGAGGTGTGGCGCACTGATCAGGGAGTGGCCATTCGCGACCTCGGGTCCACCAACGGCACCTTCGTCAATGGTCACCGCATTGAGGCGGTCTCGCTGTCACCTCGTGACGACATCACGGTGGGACAACTGCACTTTCGAATTGAGTTGGCGTAAGCACCATGGTGGCGTTGACGAACTACGCGGCCGTGGTTCGTCCACTGCAATTGCTTGTCATGGTGATAGCCGTCCTGTTTTTTGCCCGCGTTGTGCGGGCCGCGCAGGTGCAGTCTCGCGCCATTGACGGCTCGCGGTCGGAACGCCGCCGTCGCCGTTCGGCCCCGCTGGCGATCGCCTTTCTCGAGCCCGTGGACCGCGCCGATGAGCGCGTCGAGATCAATCCCGCCGTTGTCGTTGGTCGCGGGGCGGAATGCGATCTCGCGCTCAGCGATATTCACCTCTCAACCCGCCACGCACGCTTCGCCCAGGACAACGGTGACTTGACGATTGAGGACCTCGGTTCGACGAATGGCACGTACGTCAATCAAGAGCCCATCAAGGGTCGCGTGCAGCTCGAACGAGGCGACATCGTTCAGGTGGGCGGCGTCTTGTTCGAGGTTGTTCGTTGACCAGGTGGCGCTACGCCGCGGCGACCGACACGGGCTACGTGCGCGAGTCGAACCAGGACGCCCTGTTCGTCGATGACGCCCTCGCCATTGTGGCTGATGGAATGGGTGGCCACGCCGCCGGCGAGGTGGCCTCGGCGATGACGGTCGAGACCATCTACCAAGGGTTTCTGCACCAGGCCACCGTGGACGCCGTCGTGCGCTCGTTCGATGCCGCGAATCGTGAGGTGCTCACTGATGCGAAAGCGAACCCTGAACGCTTCGGCATGGGTACCACGGCGATTTGTATCGCTCTGCTCGATGAACCGGGTGAGGGCCGAGCACCCGTGCTGTTCCACGTTGGCGACTCGCGGGCCTACCAACTTCGTGACGGTGCGCTCAAACAATTGACGCAGGACCACAGCGTGGCTGAAGAGTGGGTGCGTATGGGCCGCCTCACCCCCGACGAAGCACTGGTGCATCCGCGTCGACACCAATTGACCCGCGCCATTGGTGTCGATCAGCCGCTCGAAATTGACGTGCAGTCACTCTCGGTGCAAGTGGGTGACCGCGTACTGCTCTGTAGCGACGGCTTGTCCAACGAACTTTCCCCGGAGCAGATTGCCACGCTGGCCGGCGCTGACGTGAGCCTCGACGACGCGGTGCAGTCGTTGGTACTGGCCGCCAAGAACGCCGGGGGTCGGGACAACATATCGGCCGTACTAGTGGAGTTCGACGAGGTGTACGAGTCGTCGACCCCAATCAATCGGGTCATCACGCCGCTCCCGCCGGCGCCACCACCCGCCGACGTCGTCACGGCCTTACTCCCCTCGCGAGCCAAACGACAGCGCCGTCTCGTTACCTGGCGCACCACGGCGGCAGTGCTGGTGCTCGCCGGCGTGGCGTGGGGCTTCGTGGCCGTCATGCACTGGTACGCCTACGCGAACTTTTACATCACTGTCGACACTGGCCACGTCATGATTTACCAGGGGCAACCCGGCGGCGTGCTCTGGTACCAACCACGTCTCGCGCACGTCACTCGGTATACCCTCAAGGACTTTCGCCAGGCCGATCAGCTCAGCATGCGGGGCGTCATCAATGAGCCGTCACAAGCCGCCGCCATTAGTTACCTCACGTACCTCCACGGACAGTACGAATTAAGTATTCCCACCACAACCACAACCACCACCACAACGGTGGCAACAACGACGACGACCATGAAGAAAGCGGCGGGCTAACCACGTGTCCCGCCGTATAGCGAGACTGGCGAGCGCGTTGCTCGTGCTCTTCGTGGTGGTCCTCGCGCAGGCCATCAATATCCAGTGGTTTCGTGCTGGTTCGCTCAGCTCCTCGCCGTACAACCCACGTTTAGCGACCTCGTCGACGCAGTTTCCCCGGGGCGAGATTGTGGCGGCCGACGGCACGATTCTGGCTCGCTCCGTAGCGAGCACTAACGCCGCCAACCCCTACCGGCGGGAGTACCCGCTCGGCTCGCTCACCGCCGGCGTCGTCGGCTTCGCCGGCCCCACCTACGGTACGCGGGCGCTCGAGTACGAGTACAACTCCTATCTCACCCCGCACGCCCAACCACCGCAGTCGTTGGCCCAAGTGTTGGCGCCAACCAGCGCGGCTGACAACATCACCCTGACGCTCGAGCCGGCGCTGCAGGCCATTGCTCGAAAGTCCATTGGCAATCAGATCGGGGCGGCCGTCGTGCTCGATCCGCGCACCGGTGGTGTCTTGGCGATGTACTCAAATCCCACCTACGATCCGACGCCTTTTACGTCACCCGATATCACGGTCGCCCAGGCCGCCTGGAAGCGTGACACCACCCCCAACGCCCACGGCTTTGAGCCACTTGGTCTCGTGGCGTTGCAGCAAACCTTCCCTCCGGGGTCGACGTTCAAAGTCATCACGACGGCGGCCGCGGTGGTGCATCAGCCGAAATTGTTAACCAAGAAGTACCCCTACGAAGCGTCGACCGCACTGCCCGACACCAACAAGCGACTCTTCAACGACGGCGGTCAGCCCTGTGGTGGTGACGTGGCCCAGATGCTCCCACCCTCGTGCGACCCCGGGTACGCGCTGCTCGGTCTCGACCTCGGCGCACCAACGCTCTACACGTCGGCCTCCAGTTTCGGGTACAACGAGATTCCCCCACTGGACTTGCCTGGTGGGGAAATCAGCGCGAGTTACTTTCCCCCACCTTCAGCCTTCGTGAATGCGCGTCCGACCTTGGCCTACTCAGCAATTGGGCAGGACAATGTTCGGGCCACCACGCTCCAACAGGCGCTGCTGGCCGCTGCGGTGGCCAACGGTGGAGTCGAAATGACCCCCCACCTGCTTAAGTCGGTAACGGGCCCCCTCGGGCAGCCCGTCCTGCAGTACCAGAACCACGTCTGGAAGCGGCCCTTGACCGCACAGCAGGCGGGACAGATTGTGCCGTTGATGGTGAACGTGGTGCGCTACGGTACGGCCGCCGGTCTCTTCCTCCCGCAAGACGAGGTGGGCGCCAAGACCGGTACGGCGCAGACCCTATTCCACGGTGTGCACCTCACCGATGACTGGATGATCGCCTTCGCGCCGGCGAGTCACCCCACCGTCGCGGTGGCGGTGGCGATGCCCTTTCAGGCCGTCAACAACTACGGTGCCACCGTCGCGGGACCCATCGTGAAGTGCCTCATTGAGGGCACCCTCGCCCTGCAGAATGGTCTTCCGGCGACGGGGACCTCAACGACGTGTCCCAGTTGATGCCGAACAGTATGTTGCGTATCTCTAAAGACCTAGGCTAGGTGCGTTATGGAGCCCGTAAACGAACCACGCGTCTACTCGAATCGATACCAAGTCACGCACCTGATTGCCCGTGGCGGCATGGCGTTGGTGTACCGGGCGCAGGACCAGCTACTGAATCGCGCCGTCGCGCTCAAGATTCTCTACCCGGAACTCAGTGCCGACCCGTCGTTCGTGGAGCGCTTCCGTCGTGAGGCGCAAGCCGCGGCCAACCTCTCGCACCCCAACATCGTTCCCGTCTTTGACTGGGGCGAGGACCGTGGTACCTACTTCATCGTGATGGAGCTCATCGAGGGCCAGTCCCTCGCCGAAGTCCTTCGAGGTGGCAGCACCCTCACGGCCTCGCGTACCGCGCAGCTGGCGGCCCAGGTGGCGTCCGCCCTCGGGTACGCCCACCGGCAGGGCGTGGTGCACCGCGACGTGAAGCCCGGCAATATTTTGATTACCCCCGAAGCCCAGGTGAAGGTGACCGACTTCGGTATCGCCCAGGCGGTGGCCAGCGAAGATCACCTCGCCGAAGCCGGCTCGGTGATGGGAACGGCCACGTACTTCTCGCCCGAGCAGGCGGAGGGTGCCGCCGTTGATGGTCGCAGTGACATCTATTCGCTGGGTGTCGTGATGTACGAAATGCTCGTTGGTCGCCCCCCGTTCGTGGGTGACACCCCACTCGCGGTCTCGAGCCAGCACGTCCACGGCGTCGTGACGCCACTCAGCAGTGTCAACCCCACCGTGCCAAAGGACATTGAGGCTATCGTGATGCGGGCCCTCGCCAAGAGCCCCACTGGTCGCTACAGCACGGCCGATGAGCTCCGGGCCGACTTGCTTCGTTTCGTCGATGGGCAGCCAGTTATGGCGGCCCGTCCGGGTGGCGCCTTCTATGGAGCCGACTCGACGCAGGCGGTGGGCATCGTGACCCCGGGTGAGAAGACCCAGTCGGTGCCGGTGTTTTCTGGACCCCGAACCGACATCAAGGCGCGACACGGCAAGCGCCGTGGTCGCCGCGCCTTGATTGCCGCGCTGGTGATTGTTCTCGCCGCCGGTGGCGGAGCAGCGGCCTACGTGGCGACACAGAAACACACGGTCGTCGTGCCCAACGTGGTCAACCAGTCGGCGACGCAGGCCGACGCGACCTTGCGAGCGGCCGGACTCGTGCCGGTCGAAAATCTGGTTGCGTCGGACGCCAAAACGGGCACGGTGCTCAAGACGTCACCGTCCGCTGGTACCTCAGTGTCCGCGAACTCGAGTGTCACCGTCAATGTCGCGCTGGGATCGACGGTCGCACCGGTCATTGTGCCCGACGTGACGGGCCTCTCGATTGCGGTGGCCGAAAGTACGCTGCAAAACCTTGGTCTGGGCTACACCCTGGCCTACGTGACCACCTCGACAACCACGACGTCGTCGACACCTTCGTCCACGCTGGCGGGCGGCACGACCACCACCTCGACCACGACGACGCTCGTGCCGGGCGCGACAACGCCTCAGCCCAACACGGTGCTCAAGCAGACCCCCATTGGCGGTACGAGCGTGAAGAAGGGATCGACCATCACGTTGACGGTCCTGGCTCCGAACTCGACCTACCCCGTGCCGTCGCTACAGGGACAGAGCCCGGGGCAGGCCGCCGCCGCCCTCGGTCAACTGGGTCTGACCGTGGCGCCGAGTAACGGCACCACCTGTTCAAACAGTGTGCCGATGGGTGACGTCGTCAAGACCTCGCCGGCTGCGGGCACCAATGTGGCCTCGGGTGCGACCATCACGTTGATTACCTCAACGGGAGTGTGCCAGATTGTCGTTCCGAACGTCATTTCGCAGATCACCACGGACGCTATCGGCGTGTTGCAAAAGAGTGGTCTCACCGCGGTTGTGACGGCAGCCTCACCCGCCGCGTGCACGAACGGCACCATCGGCACGGTGGAGGCACAAAGCTTGGCGCCCGGTTCCTTCGCCCCCTACAACAGCCAAATCATTATCAGCATCTGTGAGACCAGTGGCACCACGACGTCGTCTACAACCACCACGACGTCGTCTACAACCACGACGACCATCGCCGGCTAGCGGTTGAGTAACATCTGACTCATGTCCTCTTCGTCCAAGCCATCGAAAGCACGTCAGACGGGCCGCTACACCGCCCCCGAGGCGCAGGGTCGCATTACCGCAGCGACGCACGAGACAACGCATGACCACAGCCCCGCCTGGTACGGATGGTTTCTTCTCGACTTGATCGTCTTTGGCCTGCTCGTTATCACGCTGAACTACCTCCAAGTCCTGCCGGGGGCCACGTCACCGTGGTACCTAGCGCTCGGTCTGGTCTCGCTGTTCAGCGCCTTCTACGCGGCGACCAAGTACCGCTGACCTAGATGTGGTCGGCGGGAATTGTTCCCAGTCGGCCGGCCTGGTAGTCCTCGAAGGCCGTCTGAAGCTCGGCGCGCGTGTTCATCACGAATGGTCCGTAGGCGGCGACGGGCTCCTTGATGGGCTGACCACCCAGCAAGAGCACCTCAAAGGCCTCGGTGCGGGAGTCCTGTCGCTCGTCGGCACTCAACACGAGGAGGTCACCGTCGACGTGGACGGCGAGTTGACCCGAGGCAATCGCGTGACGCTCGGTACCGACGGTGCCGGAACCGGCGAGTACGTAGCTCAGCGCGTTGTAGGCGGGATTCCACGGCAAGGCCAACTGGCCACCGGGCATCAGGGTCACGTGCACCAGCGTGATGGGCGTGTGCGTCGAACCAGGACCGTCGACGTCACCGAGCGATCCGGCGATGACGCGAATAATGGCGTCACCGTTCTCGTTGGTCAAGAGGGCTACCTCACGTGAACCAATGTCCTGGTAGCGCGGTGCGGTCATCTTGAGCTTCGAGGGCAGATTGACCCAGAGCTGGATGCCGTGGAAGAGACCACCCGAGTCAATCAGCGCGTCTGGTGGGCGCTCGATGTGCAAAATACCGGCGCCGGCCGTCATCCACTGCGTGGCTCCGTCTTGAATAACGCCACCACCACCGATGGAGTCTTGGTGGAGGAAGGTGCCCTCCATCATGTACGTCACGGTCTCGAAGCCGCGGTGGGGGTGCCACGGGGTGCCCTTGGGCTCACCGGGGCCGTAGTCAATCTCGCCCATTTGGTCCATGTGAATGAAGGGGTCAAGGTCGGCGAGGTCGACGCCGGCGAAGGCGCGGCGCACCGGAAAGCCCTCTCCTTCAAACCCGCGAGGGGCGGTGGTAATAGAGCGAATACGACGGGCCCGTGCGTTCGCCGCGGGTGCGGCAACCTTGGCCAGTTCGAGTGGGTTGTCAACGGAAATTGCGGGCATGCCCTCATCCTACGGGCTCACCATCCGGCGTGACGCCCACCGAGGGGTGGCCTACCCGAACGTGAAGTCGTACGCGTCGACGCCCGGCGTGAAGGAGAGGCCGAGCACGCCACTCGTTATCGACGGGGCACCGAAGAGGGTGTAGAGCGTGGGGATGCCGTGCACGTGCACCGTCTTGTAGGGCTGGCCGTTGAGCGTTTCGGTGACCACACCATCGCCGCCCAAGACGAGGTAGACGTGATGGGCGGAGAACTGGAGGTCCAGCTGGGCGTTGCTCCCGGCGTGGATGGACTGCCCCGTCACACTCCAGACGCCTCCGAGGGCGTAGGTCTGCGAGGCGAGGTGAGCGGGCATCGTGAAGCTCGAGGTGGTCCCACTCACGACGGTCTGACCGTCGAGGTACTGTGCGCGATCGGCACCTAAGTACGTTTCGGGGCTGACCTGCTGGGTCGGCGTCAGGTCGGGAACTGATGAGGGTGGTGGGAGGTGTAGTCCCGGGTGCGCCGCCAGGAGCAGGGTGCGGATGTCCTGTTCGTCGGCACTGTAAAAGCCCTCACCGTAGGCCACGTGGCGCACTACCCCCGAGGCGTCGACGAGGTACTCGGCGGGCCAGTACTGGTTGGCGTAGGCGTTCCAGGTGTCGAGGTTGTTGTCAATGGCGACGGGGTAGGTGACCCCGAGTTGCGTGGCGGCGGTCGCGACATTGCTCGTGACGTGCTCGAAGGCGAACTCGGGTGCCTCGACGCCCACCACCACGAGACCGTCCTTGGCGTAGCGCTGGTACCAGGCCTTGACGTGGGGCAGCGTGCGGAGGCAGTTAATACAGGAGTAGGTCCAGAAGTCGACGAGGACCACCTTGCCACGAAGTCCCGCCATGGTCAGGGGGGCGTGACCCGGCGTGTTGAGCCACGCCGAGATACCGGAGAAGTTGGGGGCGACGCCGCACCGACCGAGTCCGACCATCTCGCCCGCCGCCGCGGTGTTCTCACAATTAATCAAGGAACCCGCGTTGTGCTGCCCCTGGAGGGCACGAAGCTGGGCGGTGGTGTAGTTATTGCCCTCAATCCAGTGTTGGAGGGTGGTGGTGTAGCCCGGAATGTCGCGCTGCAGGGTGGTGGCGACGTTGAACGTGATGGCGAGGGCCATGGCGATGAGCAGCACACCGGCGGCGGGGCGGAGGCGGCGAGCGCGAGTGGCGAGACGACGGTTCCGCTCGATCAACGTGTCGCCGGCCAGCGCAATGCTGAAGAGTGGTGTCGCCGCGCCCGCTCCGAACGCGAAGCTCAAGAGCACGCTGGACCAACTGGCGTGGTGTCGCGCCCCGAGGACTGACACCGCCGCGAGCACCGGACCGGCGCACGGTACGAAGACGAGCCCGAGGCCGAGCCCGAGGAAGAAACCGGAGCGAGCCCCCGGTGTGGTGGTGCGAGTGAACCGCGTGAAGGGCCGTTCGAGCACCGTCTCCAAACGGGGGGAGAGCAGCCCGAGTCCGAAGAGGACGAGCAGCGCAATACCGGCGTCGCGAAGGAAGTTCTGGGGGAGACCGACGGCGCTCAAAATCACGGAACCGAGTGCGGTAATAACGCTGAAGCTCAGGACGAGACCGGCGACCACACTGAGTGATCGGCGACGACGAAGGCGCGCCGCCTGCGCGGCGTCGGCGACCGGTGCGGTCCATCCGACCAGGACAACGGGCAGGATTGGCAAGATGCACGGTGAAACGCCAGCAATGGCGCCAGCGAGATAGCCGATGAGTAGTAGTCCGATCATGAGGACCTCCCTAGCGTCCAAGCGTAGGGGCGCGTCGCCCTCGCCCGTTACCGGGCCGCCCTAGCGAGAATGAGTGATCAGGCGAACGATGAGGTAGACCCCGGCACTGCCGACCGATACGAAAAAGCCCACCGGCCAATTGGTCCAGTACGCCGCGGCCAATGCGCCCCAGAGCACCACGAGGCTCGTGGCGGTGGCCACGAGGAGTGATCGACCGGGTCGCGCGACCAGTAGTCGGGCTGCCGCGGCCGGGCCCACCATGAGCGAAAAGACTAAGAGGGCACCCACCACCGGCACGGTGAGGGTCGTGGCGAGCGCCACGACGACGAGGAAGCTCGCGTCGAGCCGACCCTGATGAATACCCCGAGCCATGGCCAGATCAGGCGTCACCGCACTGAGCACGAAGGCGCGCCAGCGGAGGAGCACGACACCCACCACCACGACGGCGAGCAGCAGCAGGGGGAGTACCCGGGTGGCGGAGGCGCCGAGGATTTCGCCGAAGAGGAGTGAGTAGGCGGATGAGGCCAACTGGGTGGATTGACTAAGGAGGGCCGCACCACTGGCCAGCGTCAGGACGAGGACGAGGGCGGTACTCGCGTCGCGCTGGCCATGTCGCCGCAGGGCGCTTATGACCAGGGCGGCGGTGACCGAGCACAGGCCCAGACCGAGCAGGGGGCTCAGTCCCACCAGGCTCGCGCCGGCGGCGCCCGCGAAGGCCCCATTCGGGATGGCGTGCGCGGCGAAGACGTCGCCGCGGAGGACGACGAGGAATCCCACGACGCCGGCCACGATCGCCACGATGGTACCGACCTCCCAGGCGTTGATCATGAACCCGCTAAACACGGCGAGCTCGCGTTCCCCACCAGGTGCAGATGGCGTAGCTCAGCACCACGGTCACCACCACGAAGAAGCTGACCGGCAGGCTCTGATTGTTGGGCATCCAGTTGTAGCTGTCGTAGGACAAGAGAATGCCCAACCAACTGCACCCGACGCCGAGGGCAGTGGCAACGACGAGGGCATGCGAGAGTCGTGTGGTGCAGCGAACGGCCGCCACCGCCGGTCCAATGAGGAGCGCGGTCGAGAGCAGTGAACCACTGACTAGGGCCGAAAGGCCGACGGCGGTGGCCATGGTGGCCAGAAAGACGACGTTGACCAGGCCAACGCGAATACCACGAGCGCGGGCGAGTTCGACGCTCAAGGACGTGAGGACGAGAGGTCGGACGGTGAGCCCCGTGACCACGAGTGCGAGCAGTCCGACGGACAAGGTCGGAAGCACCGTCGACGGGTCGGCACTGAAGAGTGAACCGAAGAGGACGCGTTGGGTCACGCCTGTGGCCGAACTGGTGGTCGCGTCAAGGTAGAGGAAGAGCGCCGACAGGCCAGTCGCGAGGCTCAGGACAATACCGGTCGCGACGTCTCGCCCTCGTGCGTCTCGGCCCCCCGCGACGGCGACGGCACCGGCCCCCGCGACGGCGCCGGTGAGAAAGCCCGTGAGTGGACTCGCTCCCACCAACACGGCCCCCGAACCGCCAGTGGCGGCGACGTCGGTCAAGGCGTGACCGGCGAAGGCCATACCGCGCAGCACCGTGAAGACGCCCACGACGGCACAGACGGTGGCCGCGATGGCACTGAGCACGAGTGCGGTGTGGACCGGCGCGCTGGTGAAGAATCCGGGAGCGATGAGCCAGTGCACGAGATCAGTGCACCGTGAGCGTTGGGTGTTCGGGCAGATTGTCAGTGGCCTCATTCGGTTCAGCGATGACGAAGACGCGACCGTGAACTTGGACAACGTCAACGTGGTGTCCGTAGAGGGCGCTGAGGACGTCGGTCTGGACGACCTCGTTGGTGGGTCCACTCGCGCAGTGTCCGCCCGTGAGATAGATGACCCGGTCCATCACGGGGAGGAGGGCGTTCATCTCGTGGGCCGAGAGCAGTATGGCGACGTCGTGCTCACGAGCGAGTCGGTGGAGCAAGGCCACGATCTCCTGCACGTTTCGGGGATCGAGATTGGCTAACGGCTCGTCGAGGAGCAGAATGGCCGGGCGGCGCACCAGAGCGTGGGCGATGAAGACTCGCTGCTGCTCTCCACCCGAGAGGGCACTGAGGCGCTGGTCGGCGAGGTGGGTCGCTCCGACGGCCTCGAGCACCTCGCGGACGCGGGCCCGGTGCGCCGCGGTGCGCCGCGGCAGACCCCAACGCTCCGCGTCGAGGCCGAGCGCCACGAAGTCACGAACGCGGAGCGGCACGTCAGCGTCGAGGGCAATCTTTTGGGGGACGTAGCCAATGGCGGCGTGGGAGCGACCACGGGGGGCCCCATCGATGGTGATGACGCCGGAGTGCGGTGACTCGAGTCCGAGGAGTGCTCGCAAGAGGGTGGTTTTGCCAACACCGTTGGAGCCGATGAGGCCGGTGAACTCGCCACGACGAATGACGAATGACACGTCGTCGAGAATCACTCGTCCCCGCAGGGCCACGGTGAGGTGTTCCACCGACAGAATCTCAGGTTGCATGGGTCACCGCTTTCGCTAGTTGTTCCGTCGTGGTCACCATCCAGGTTTGATAGTTCTCACCGGCGGGCATGATTTCATTCACACCAACAATCGGGGTACCGGCTGCTTGCGCCACGTGTCGCAGCGAGTCCGTTAAGGCGTCGACCACTTGCACGTTGTAACAGAAGACGGCCACGTGGTGGCGAGCCAGTAGTTGCTGTTCGATGGCAATGGCTTGCGGTGCGGGGTCGATGCCGTTCATGACGTCGGACTGGAAGATGGCGGGTGTGGTGATGGTGAAGCCCATGGCCCGAAGGAGGTGATCGGCCACTGGCTCAGTGACGGCCACCGTGATGTGGAGAGAACGAGATCGAAATCGGGCGACCGCATCGGTCCAGGGGACGAGGGAGTGGTCGAACCGGCGAAGCTGGGACGCAAAGTAGGCCGCGTGGGCCGGCCGGAGGTGGCTGAGCGCCTGAGCAATCGCCCGAGCGACGAGGGGCATGGTGCGCGGGTCGTACCAGAGGTGGGGGTCGAAGGCGCTGGGCCCGAGGTGTCGCACGACACGGGCGACAATGACCTGGCGGTGGTCGTTCGGTGAGGCGCTCTCGAGGTTGTTCATGAAGCTGTCGTAGCCGAGACCGTTTTGGACGATGAGGCTGGCGTTGGCGACGCGCTCGGCCAGTGCGGCGGAGACTTCAAACGAATGGGGGTCGGTGGACGGATTGTTCATCACGGCACTCACCGAGACAAAGGGGCCGCCAATCTGGGCGATGACGTTCGCGTACTGCGCCTCGGCACCAATGGCGATGAGTGGACCGTGGCTCGAGCGCACGGCTGGTGCGCCGCAGGCGGACAGCGAGAGGGCACTCACTGTCAGTGTGAGGAGGAGGGCCAACGCGTGGCGACGATGTGCGGGGTGCAACGGCACCGCAGTAGCCTAAAATGAGACTGAGTCTCATTACAAGCGAGACAGGAGGCCTCGTGCAGCCACGCACCTCATTGACGGAGATCCACGAATTCGTGGAAGTCCTGCTCCGGCGCAACGACCAGCGCTACACGGCGGGCCGGCGAGGCCTGGTGGAGGCACTCGCCACCTTCGGTGCGCCGATGAGCATTGCGGCCATTGAAGAGGCCGTGCCCTCGCTCCCGCGGTCCTCGGCCTATCGACACCTGGCCGTCCTAGAAACGGCGGGCGTGGTGCGTCGCATTGCCACCAGTGATGAGTTTGCTCGTTTTGAACTAACGGATGACTTCTTGCACCATCACCATCACCTGCTGTGTTCCAGTTGTGGCTCCGTGATCGACGTCACACCCTCCCCCGCCTTCGAAGACACGGTGGCCGCCATGGTGCTCGAACTCACCGAGCGGTTCGGCTTTGAGGCCACGTCGCACGCACTCGACGTCATTGGACACTGCGCGACCTGTCACGCCTCACTCACGGTAGCGCGACCCTAGCGAGTGAACGAGTGGCGGCTGCTCGTACGCTGCTCGAGCTGATGCTGCAGGGCAACGGCGGCCAGAAAGACCACCGCGAGCACGGGGGCGACGTGGATCGATCCCCAGCCCAGCCCACCAACGGCCCGACCCTTGCCGGTCCAGTCCGCGTACGAAGCGCCCAGCGGGCGGGTCAGGACGTAACTGGTCCAAAAGGCCGCGACGGCGTTCAGGCCGAGCAGGCGGTAGGCCAGTCCCGGCAGCAGGATGACACCCGACAAAATGAGGGCGGACGGTAGGTACCCCCAGCGCCAGGTAATTGCGGTGAGGTCGCCGGTGGCCGTGCCGAGGGCGAAGGTGGCGCAGACCGTCGCCCAATAGAAGAGTTCCCGGCGGGCCGTGGTGATGGTGTGAATGGAGAGATCGTGCTCCGTGCGGTACCAGAGCACAAACACGGCGGCGAGGCTGAGGCCGAAGAGTGCGACCGTGGTGACGTAGGACAGGTGGAGGGCAATGTGAAAGCTGTCGGCCACCATGGTGCCGAAGACGCCCACCATGAGGACGGCGGCCCAGTAGGGGGTGGTGCGATAGCGCGGTCGAGTGAACTGCCACGCGAGGGCGACCACGAAGAGAGTCCCAGTGCCCAGCACGGTCGGCACGGCACTGAATCGATGGATAAGGGTGTCCGAGATCGACTCACCGAGTGCCGTGGTCAGCAGTTTGAGGGCCCAAAAAAGCGCGGTGACCTCGGGTACCTTGGCGGCACTGAACTGATGGGAACGAGTATGGGGCATGGAGAGGTTGCTGTCGACGGTGAGCTTTCAGCGTATCGACAACGTCGCGCCGGTGTTCTAGGCGCCGACGTAGTGGTGACGAATGGTCTCGAGTGCGCGGTCCAAGCGATCGAGACCGTCTCGGGCCTCGTCGGGAGTGATGATGCAGGGCGGCACGGTGTGAATGCGGTTGTAGTTCGAGAAGATCATTAACCGTTCGGCCTTGCACGCCGCGAGCAACTCCCCCATCGCGGGCGAACTGGTGGCGTAGGGGGCGAGGGGTTCACGGGTGGCGCGGTCCCGCACGAGGTCGAGCGCGAAGAAGACGCCGACACCACGAACCTCACCAATCACTGGGTGCCGGGCGGCGAGGGCCTCGAGACCGGGCCGCAGTACCTCTTCGCCGATGCGGTAGGCGTTTTCCACGATGCCATCAGTGGTCATCGTTTCGATAGCGGCGACCGCGGCGGCACAGGCCAGAGGGTGGCCCGAGTAGGTGAGGCCACCGGGGTAGACGCGGTCATCGAAGGTGGCGGCGATCGCGCTGTTCACGATGACGCCACCGAGCGGCACGTACCCAGAGTTGACTCCCTTGGCGAAGGTGACGAGGTCGGGCGTCACGTCGTGCTGCTGAAAGGCGAACCACGTACCGGTGCGACCAAAGCCCGCCATGACCTCGTCGGCGATGTACACAATGCCGTAGCGGTCGCAGAGTTCGCGAACGCCGCGGAGATAGCCCTTGGGCGGGATCATGATGCCGGCAGTGCCGGGTACCGACTCGAGAATGATGGCCGCAATGGTGGCCGGACCCTCGAACTGAATCGTGGCCTCGAGGTGGGCGAGGGCCCGCTCGCACTCCTCCTGCTCCGTCGTGGCGTGAAACTGTGAGCGATAGAGGAACGGTCCAAAGAAGTGGACCACCCCGGCAGTGCCGTTATCCACGGCCCAGCGGCGGGGGTCACCAGTGAGGCTCACCGCAGTGGAGGTACCGCCGTGGTAACTGCGATACGTTGCCATCACCTTGTGACGACCGGTGTGCAGGCGGGCCATGCGGACGGCGTTCTCGACCGCTTCGGCGCCACCCGTGGTGAAGAAGACCTTGCTCGCACCCTCGAAGGCGCGGTCGAGAATAAGTTCGGCGGCTCGCGTTCGAACGAAGTTACCGTGCTGGGGACCAACGGTGGCGAGGACGGCCACCTGTTCTTGAATGGCCTTCACGACGGCGGGGTGCGAGTGTCCGATGTTGGTATTGACGAGTTGCGAGGAGAAGTCGAGGTAGGTATCGTCATTTTCATCGGTGACCCAGACGCCGTGGGCCTCTTTAATCATCAGGGGGTTATACGCATTCGAGGCGGACCAGGCGTGCAGTACCGCGGCCTTTTCGCGCTCGGCGTGGGTGAGAGTCGATCGATCAGTAGTCATACGTATCCTTTTGGTCTCTGCGCCACGCTAACGCACGAATGTGGCGGTTGTCGTGTCACTCGTCATCTGGAACACACAACGAACCGAGTGAGCAGTGGCAGTTCTCACGCCACACATGTCACCTCGGCTCAAAATCTTGTCGCAAATCGGGCAAATGTGTCAGAAAACGATGTCCGATGGCGGAGTGCGACCACGAGTGTTGCCGCGCGACGTAATTTAGGGAGGAACTGTCGAGAGGATCGATTCGTGAAAACTATTGGACACTGGATTAATGGCGCGCACGTGACGACACTGGGTGCGACCACGTCACCCGTCTTCAACCCCGCGACGGGCGCGGTGCAGGCCGAGCTGCAGCTCGCCACGGCCGAACAGGTCAATGATGTGGTGGCCGCCGCCCACGCCGCGTTCGCCCACTGGTCGGAGTCGTCGCTGAGTCAGCGCAGCAAGGTCCTCTTCACCTTCCGCGAAATTATGAATCGGCGGATGCCCGAGTTGGCGCTCGCGATTACCGATGAGCACGGCAAGGTCGTGTCGGACGCGACCGGTGAGGTGCAGCGTGGTCTCGAAGTGGTGGAGTACGCCTGCGGGCTCCCCACGCTGCTCAAGGGTGAGTACTCCGACCAAGTATCGGGTGGGGTGGACCTCTTCTCGTACCGCCAACCACTCGGCGTCGTGGCCGGCATCACGCCATTCAACTTCCCCGCCATGGTGCCAATGTGGATGTTCCCCGTCGCAATCGCCACTGGAAACACCTTCATCCTGAAGCCCTCCGAGCGAGACCCCAGCGCCTCCCTCTTGATGGCCGAAATGTGGAAAGAGGCGGGACTCCCCGACGGCGTCTTCAATGTCATTCAAGGTGACGCCTCGGTCGTCAACGCGCTGCTTGACCACCCCGACGTTAAGGCGATTTCCTTCGTCGGCTCGACGCCTATCGCTCGGTCCATTCACAGTCGGGCCACGGCTAATGGCAAGCGGGTGCAGGCCCTTGGCGGAGCGAAGAACCACTCGATCATCCTTCCCGATGCGGACATCGATTTCGCAGCGAAGCACCTCGTGGCGGCGGCCTTTGGTTCGGCCGGCGAACGATGCATGGCCATCTCGGCTGCCGTCACGGTGGGAGACATTGCCGATCCGTTGATGGCCCGAGTCGCCGAATTGGCTCGCGAGGTCAAGGTTGGCTCGGGTCGGGATGCCGCGAGTGAAATGGGTCCGGTCATTACCGCGGCGTCCAAGGCGCGCATCGAGTCACTGATCTCATCCGGAGAGGCGCAGGGCGCCACCCTCGCCGTCGACGGCCGTGGGTTGTCCGTGGCTGGTCACGAGGAAGGATTCTTCGTGGGACCAACGCTCATCGACCACGTGACGACAGACATGGATGTCTATCGTGAGGAAATCTTCGGACCGGTGTTGTCAACGGTGCGCACCTCGTCGGTGGATGAGGCCATCGCTCTGATCAACGCCAACCCGTACGGGAATGGCACCGCCATCTTCACCTCGAGCGGTGAGGCCGCTCGTCGCTTTCACCGCGAGGTGCAGGTCGGCATGATCGGCATCAACGTACCAATCCCGGTGCCCATGGCCTACTACTCATTCGGCGGATGGAAGGACTCGCTCTTCGGCGACCACCACATGCATGGCCCCGAGGGGGTGCGTTTCTACACCCGTGCGAAAGTGGTGACGACCCGCTGGCCAGAGATGAAGGAAGCGACCGGCGCTTCGTTCTCGTTTCCAACGTCGAAGTAACGCTGGGGCGGTGGCAACCGCGTGATGGTGGGGGATTAGTAGAAATACCAAAAGCCAAGTGATCAAAGGGCTATCGAAAATTGGAAATTCTTATATCACCAGAGCGGGCGAGTGTGCTCACCAGCAATTCTGGATCTACTCACCACCAAGAATGATTCCGCCCACCAAAGGTGTTGGAGTATTGCGGACTGTGCAGGAAGTGCGCGCAGCCCCAACAAATTGAAGAGCCAGTT
>Ga0208740_1000197_pt1 | contig 21498 bp, 16 predicted proteins | sample CryBogCBE08Jun09_FD_184567 | JGI IMG/M metagenome (GOLD analysis project Ga0208740, IMG submission 184567) | Freshwater microbial communities from Crystal Bog, Wisconsin, USA - CBE08Jun09 (SPAdes) (version 2) | ecosystem: Environmental > Aquatic > Freshwater > Lake | place: Crystal Bog...
TTAGTATAAGCCAAACCGCTACTGCCACAGGATCAACCCTGGTAATTACACCTGCAGTATCAGGATCATACGCACTAGCTACTACAGCTAATCAAGGATCTTTCAATGCTATCCAAGCACGTTTAAATGAAATAGCCAACGATGCACAATCATGGGTAACACGTTTCTATCAAAATGAAAGTCCAATTTTAGCATTAACTAATCGTGATGCAACTTATGTTGTTAGCGGACTAAGTTATGATATATTGTTTGGCAGTAACTTTAACAGTATCACCTGTGGCCGAGCATTTAATAGACTAGTTACTTCTGTAGTTAATTTGCAAACTAACCTAGCAGATTCAACCTATGGCGTTCTTGGATTTATCGGTGAGCGTGTAAAACTATTAGCGGCAAATGGTGCTGTTGCTCAAACATCAGCGGTGATCGACGAAATGGTTGCACAGATTTATGGTCAACCTACAACTACAGCAACATTTAATGGTACTATTACTGGTACACAGCTAGTAGTTAATGGGTCAGTTACTGGAACTATTGCAGTTGGTATGCAATTAAGCGGTACAGGTATTGCTAATGGAACCAGCATTGTTTCCGGAAGTGGTACTAACTGGTTATTAAATTATAATCAATCAGCTGCCTCAACAACCACTAATATTATTAGTGTAACTACCAGCGTAACATTGAATGGTAATGTGTACAATAACGTTATTACCGCAGGTACTACCAGCGGATATGTTCCTGGATTAACTATCACAATTACTGGCACAACTATTGGTAATTTGACAGCTGGTACATACTACATTAAACAAGTTCTAAGTTCAACACAGTTTACAATCAGTCAAACATATTTAGGATCAGTATTTGCTATAACAGGTACTGCACAGGGTGCAATGACTGCTGTAGTATACGGTATCTATGGTGGATTGGGTTTAACTACAAATATTACTGCAAGCGGTACAACAATTCCAGTAACAGGCGTAACAACCAGCACAAATTTAATTACTGTATCTAGTAATGCAGGCATGTATGTTAACATGCCGATAATGTTTACAGGATTGCCCACACCATTTACAACCACAGCAACCACTATTACCAGTAGTGTAATTACTCTGGGAGCTACAGTATCTAGTTTAGGTATTGTTGCAGGACAAAAAGTTTGGTTTACAGGATTTACTCCCCAGGCAACTGGTACAACAAATTCAATCGTGGCCAATCAAATTTACTATGTAACAAATCCTTCAGGTAGCGGAATTCAAATTGCTACAACATTTGGTGGATCAGCAATTACATTAAACAATGCTACAGGTTTAACATTGACAGCATATTTTAATGCAGCCGGCGGATTAACAAATGGAAACATTTATTATATTAATTCTGTAACAGCAGGAACATATCCTGCGGCTGGAACAACAATCACTGTTACAAATAGTTATAAGAATGGAATAGCCCATGTAATTACTAATACATTGACTGGATTAACAGCAACAGCCACAGCAGGCATGCCAATTAAACAAGGTATTAATGATAAAAACACCAACGGTACAGTCCAACCATGGAATAATGCTACGGCATCAGACCAATCAGTTAGCGGCTATAACAACACTTTGACTACAATTCAAGGTGCTGAGATCATACGTGCTAATAAAACATTCTTAGCTAATGAAATGGTCGCCTATGTGTTATCGCAATTTACTGGCACAGTGACAACTACAGTCAGTGGTGGTACTATAACATGTTCAGGAAACCATAATTTATCAGTAAATGATCCTGTGGTATTCAGCGGTACAAGTTTTGATGCTAACATTATTGTTGGAACACAATATTGGGTACTAACAACACCGACTGCCACAACATTTACTATTACAATTACCGCTCCAGGAACAGGAACACAGACTACAAAAACACTTGCCGGTGGAACAGGTACAATGACTGTAAGTTATTACATGAGCCAAACCAAGTGTATTCGTGATGCCAACCAGTATCTTGATGGATTGATTTACGATTTAGGTTTAACCGGTAATTACAAATCAACTAGAGCTGTACAAATTTATCTATCAGCAGTAAACGGATCAACAAGTACAGACCTATTCCACTTACGCAATGGTACTGGTTTAAGAAACATGACATTGAATGGCCTAACAGGCGCAATGACATTACCTAATGCACTAGGAACCAAGCGTCCAACGGCAGGATCATATTCAAGTCTTGATGCAGGATTTGGTCCAAACGATGCCAATACATGGATTAGTTATCGCTCTCCATACACACAAAACTGCACATTGTTTGGTGCTGGGTGTGCTGGTATGAAGATTGATGCCGCATTACATAATGGTGGTAATAAATCTATTGTTGCTAACGATTATACTACAATTATCAGTGATGGTATTGGAGTATGGTGTACCGGTAGTGGAGCATTAACAGAACTTGTTTCAGTGTTCGCATACTATTCATATGCCGGTTATTTGGCAGAATACGGTGGACGTATCCGTGCTACTAACGGTAACTCATCATATGGTACATACGGTGTTATCGCTGAAGGTATTGACAGCTATGAAACTCCAATTTATGGTCGTTTAAACAACCGTGCTAATCCAGCATACATAACAAACGTAGTAACTGACGGACTTAATGCCATCTATCGTTTAGAATTTGAAAATGCTGGTAATGCCTATACAAACGCATTACCTACAATTAACGGTTCTGGATACAACATTCTAACAATACAAGATGAATTCCGTGATTCAGCAGTGTTTGAAACACGACTAGTTGATTTGAATAACGGACAAGGAGTAGGTGGTAGTAACTATCTAACAGCTACTAACGTGGCACAAACTGGTACAGTTGGCACTGTGACTATTGCTAACTCTGATATTCAACTAAGTTCTGCCTATGTTGGAATGAGAATCCAACTTATTGCAGGTACAGGTGTTGGGCAATATGCTAACATTATTAGCTATGCTCAGAGTAACAAACTTGCCAACATAATTCGCCCAAGTTTTGCAACTTTAACAATTACAACAAACTCAACTACGGTGTTTACAGTAGCCAGCACAGCTACTATGTACACCGGACAACCGGTATATATGGCTGCACCAATTGGTGGATTAAGCATAGCCGGTTCAGGCGCAACAGCAACATGGTCACCAACAGTTTATTATGCTATTGTAGTAAACGGTACTACATTTAAACTAGCTACAACAGCACTTAATGCCGCAGGTGGTACAGGAATTACGCTAACTGCAACTAGCGCAACACCAGCAGTAACAACATCATCACTTATTGTTGGTTATACACTAACTGTTGGAACACTAGTTTCAGGTACGATATATCCTGGTATGTTATTAACAGGTGGATCAGTATTACCTAATACATTTGTTGTCGCTAATCAATCAGGTAGCGGTAATGGATCAACTTGGACTGTCAGCGTAAGTCAAAACTTAGCAAGTACATCATTAACTGGAACTATAGCAGTACCTGTTTATGAAGCAGGTTGGGATCATGTTGTTCCTGGAACAGCTATTCAACCTTTGTTAGACGCTACTTCTGGATACATTATTGAGCCTGCATTATCATATACAGCTCCTGGATTTACCGGTACACCTATAACAATGACTGCGGCAGCTAGTACTACATGGTCTAGTGTAGCCTACGGTCAAGGTACATTCGTTGCAGTATCAAATGCTACTGGCATTTCTTCAACAGCAAAAACTACAGACGGCACAACTTGGGCCGCAGGGGGCAGTTTACCAACTGATGCGAGTTCTAAGTGGGGCGCTGTGGTATACGGTGGAGGCCAAAATGCTGTAGCAACTGCAATCGTAGGTGGTGTAGGCGGATCTGGTGCAGTTTTATCACCAGTCATCGGCGCTGCCGGTACCAATGTAGCAGGACAAATTATTAGCGTAACAGTAGTAAATGGAGGATATAATTATTCTACACCTCCGACTATTGTAATTACTGACTCAACCGGAGCTGGCGCAACAGCAACATGCCGCGTATTAAACGGACAGATTCAAGCTGTAGATATGATAATTACTGGTAGCTTGTATACAAGCCCTACGGTGACTGCGGTAACTAGCAGTGTGTCAAGTGTAACAGCTACAGTTTGGGGTTCAGGATACTATGCATCACCTATAGTAACATTTGCGGCTCCAGTCACTTCAACTGGTTGGAGTTCAGGAGGTTCTGCAACAGCAGGTGCATACTACTCAGCAGTTGATACAACAGTAAGTCCAAACGTAACTAACTATTACCTAGCAGGTGCTACAGGCACATTTAGTTCGACTAAGCCAACATTTACCAATGCAGTTTATGGTAAATCCGGCTACGGCGCTACTGGAACTGGAACAGCTGGCACATATGGTGTAGCATTAACCTATGTTGGCACACTAGCTGTGGCAGCGGCTAATACAAATACCAATAGCGCAGGTTACGGTGTAATAAGTTATACCGTTTCTCAAGCAGGTTATGGCTATACATCAAACCCAACAATTACAGTTTCAGATCCAAACGCGGCATTTATGGCTATTAGTTTTGCCACAGCTTCATCAGCATATTCAACAGATCAAGGTAATACATGGACTGCTACTGTCGGAACTACTGGTAAAACAAATCTTAATTCACTAGCTTATGGTAATAATTTGTATATTGCAGTTGGCGGCACAAGTTCAGCAGTAGCAGTATCGTTTGCACCAGGTAGCTCGTCTAGTTTAACATCTACAACTTGGAGTGATCAATCTAGCAATATTACTGCAAATTCATCCGGTTATAGTCATGTTGCCTATGGAGCAGGAGTATTCTGCGCAATTGGTGGAACAGTAAGCGCATTTATGGCAGCTGATCCGACAAAATGGTATGCAGGAGCTACACTACCAAGCAAAACTTGGGTAAGTATTGCCTATGGTAATGGAAGATTTGTAGCACTAGCTAGCGACGGAACTGTATGCTATACGATTAACTGGCAATCAGGTGCATGGACAACAACTCCGTCATATGCCGCAAACAACACATGGACAACAGCAGTAAATAATCCATTGTATGCAAACGGTATAACAACATGGAGCAGAATTAGATACGGTCAAGGATTGTTTGTAGCAGTTGCTACATCAACCCAGGCTGTTGCTACTAGCCCAGACGGTTTAAACTGGACATACTATGCAACAGGCATGCCAAGTTCAAGCAATTGGCTAGGTCTGGCATTTGGTAATCCTGTCAACGCAACATTGGGTCGCGTTCCAACCTGGGTAGCAGTATCTAACACTAGTGGTAAAATCGCTACAAACATTTCCACAGGTGCACAACCTAGCGGTCGTATTAGAATAGTTAATAATCAGGTTAGTGAAGTTAGAATGGTTGAACCAGGAAGTGGATTCCCACGTGGTAATGTTACAGCAACAAGTACAACAAGTACTGGAACCATTACAGTTGATAATATCACTAATTTGGCAGCTAATCAGCCAATCGTGTTCAACGGTACAAGCGCAGGCGGTATTGTTACAGGTACATACTATTATGTTAAAGGCACTCCTACACCAACAACTGGTTTAGCAGGAACAATTCAAATATCGACAACAAGTGGCGGAACAGTACTTGCACTAACAGCGGCAACAATAACAGGTATGACATATTTTGCCAGCCCTATTATTACACAAACTGATCCTAATAAAGTTAATACAGCTCCAGTTGTAGGTCGAATTGGAAACGGTGCCCTAGCTAATCCAAGTTTTGCAAATCGTGGTATTAGCAATACAACTGCTACTGCTAGTTATTCAGGTGACGGATACGCTGATTTATATCAAACAGGATCATATGTTAACGTAAGCGGATTATATAAGATCCCAACAGCAGGTTGTAATGTAGTGTTTAATAGCATTACAGGAACAAGCCGTTGGTATAAACTAGTAGCTGTTACTAATGTTTTAGGTATTCCCGGAAACTATACAGCTACATTCCAAATTAACCCCACAATATCAACATTGTTAGCGCCGGCGCATAATGATTTAATTACAACAAACTTGTCTTACAGTAACGTTCGTTTAACTGGTCATGACTTCTTGTACATTGGTACTGGCGGATTTAGTGCAACAAACTATCCATACGTTGATGCTACTAAGGCAGTTAGTGCTAATCAAGAACTGTTTGTAGGCGGCGGTCGTGTGTTCTTTACATCAACTGACCAAGACGGTAACTTCAACGTTGGTAACTTGTTCGGAGTTCAACAGTCAACTGGTACTGCTACATTGAACGCTAGTGCGTTTAACTTGTCAGGACTACAGAGTTTGACACTTGGATCGGTTAGTTTAGGGGTCGGTTCCGCAACAATCTTCCAGTTTAGTACAGATCCGTACTTTACAGCCAACAGTGACGGTGTTGTACCAACGCAGAAAGCAATTAAAGCGTTTATTACAGCACAAATTGGAGGTGGACAGAGCTCATTAAATGTAAATACTATCACATCAGGACAGATATACATTGCTGGAAATACGATAAGTAATACTAATAATGTGCAAATCTACGTAAGTAGTAAAATGCTGTTCACAGGCGGAATTGATGGGGCACCTGTTGCTCTAGCGTTCTTTGGACAACGATAAACATAAAAATTTGGAGAAAACAAAATGGCAACAGGAATTTTAGCAACAGGTACACCATCGGCAACAACAGCAACAACTGCCTATGTAGTACCAAACACTACTTATAGTGTAGTTAACGTAAGTTTTACAAATACAGGTACAACAGCCGCAACTATTCGTCTGTACATAGGTACTAGCTTAGGAACAAGTGGGTTTGGTAGTTTGCCAACCGGATCATTAGTTACTAGTGAAGCTATTGAATATGATACAGTAGTTGCACCAAAAGGCGTATTTGAGAGAACAGGACTAGTATTAAGTGCAACATCAGGCGCAAAATACATTACTGTGTATGCTTCGACAGCTAACGTAAACGTTAACATCTACGGCATTGAAACATCAACAGTATAATATAAAAGAGAGACAATAATATGGCACGTTATAATACAGTAATTTCATCAGCAAGTGCGTCAACAACCGCAGCCTTTACATCTCCGGCCTCTGGTGCTTTTACAAAATTCACAGGCAGTAGTTACTCTGTAACTATTGGAGATCCGGTCCTATTTGCTGGTCAAGCACAGACATTCTATAACGCAGCCAGTGGAACTATAACTTTATCTTTTACTAGTAGTGGTGCTGGCACATTTGTAGGTCCAGGAGCAAGCGGAACAACTAGTCAAACACTAACAACTGGTACTACTATATCAATATATTCAGACGGTGCTAATTGGGTAACATTAGGTGCAGGTGCAGGCGGTCCATTAACAGCGACTACAGGTTCATTTAGTAGCGATGTAACATTAACAGGTACTGGCCCTAATCTTTATTTAAATAATACCACTCCAACTATAGCAACAACTAGTTCTGGTAGTACTGCAAACATTTTTACCTCAAATGTTACAACACTTAATATCGGTAGTGCGGCTACTACGATTGCCATCGGTGTCAACTCTGGTACTTCTACTCTAAAAGGTAAATTGAGTTTTGCAGGCTCATCAAGTGGTACAGTATCGTTCCAAGCGGCTTCGGCAGCAGGATCGGCAATCTATACATGGCCAACAGCAGATGCAGGTAGTTCAGGATATGCATTGGTTAGCAATGGATCTGGAACATTAAGTTGGGCCAACGCCGGCGCAACAATTACAGATGATTCAAGCACAACAACATTATATCCTGTAATGTCTACTGCGAGTTCTGGATCGTTTTCATCGGCAAGAACATCAAGTGGTAAAATGACGTTCAATGCTAGTTCAGGATTATTAACTGTTACTAGCATTACAGAAAGTTCGAGTAAAGCATTAAAAATGAATATTAATCCTATTGGAAATGCTTTAGATGCAATATTACAGTTAAAAGGCGTAACATACGATCGTAAAGACGGTACTAGTCAAAATGAAGCTGGACTAATTGCTGAACAAGTAAACAAAGTATTGCCAAATTTAGTAACTAAAGATGCAAAAGGTAAACCAACTGGCATCCACTATACAAAACTTACTGCATATCTAATTGAAGCGGTTAAAACACTACAATCAGAGATTGACGACCTATCAAAACAATTAAAGAAAACTACAAAAGGTAATTAATAATGGCAACGTTTGCTAATCGTACAACTTTTAATACCACACAGTATTTAAAACTATCTACAGGTAATACAGCGCAACGTCCTGCATCTCCTACAGCAGGACAGATGCGATTTAATACCGATACTGATTCAACTACCGGAAGACCAATTGGGGTAGAACAATGGAATGGTTCTTCATGGGTAGCATTTACTGAACAAGCGGCTCCAAAGACGCCAACTATTGTATATTTTAGCGCCCCAGGGTCTAGTACTACTTTTAGTGTTCCAGTAGGTGTTACTGAAGTAGAAGTCCTTGTAGTAGCAGGCGGTGGCGCAGGCGGAATTTTAGGTGGCGGTGGCGGCGGTGGCGGTGTTGTATATTACACAGAATACCCAGTAACACCGGGCGGAACAGTGCCAGTTACAGTCGGAGCAGGTGGTAGCGGATTCACAGGTACCCCAACAGGTACAAAAATGGGTGGTAATTCAACATTTGGATCAATAACAGCCTACGGTGGTGGTGGTGGTTCTACCCATCCGGGTAATAATAGTGGTGGCGGTGGCGCAGGAGCACCAGGCGGATCAGGTGGTGGCGCAGCCTATACTTGGCCAGGAAGTTATGGTTCAGGAACAGCAGGACAAGGTTTTCCAGGTGGTGATGCACCTGGTAGTCCTCCACATGCGGCTGGTGGCGGTGGCGGAGCTGGCGGAGCTGGTGTGCCTGGAATTAGTGTCGGGTATGGTGGCGCTGGCGGTCAAGGCCGACTCGTTGGAATTCAAGGTTTTCCAGCTTGGTTTGGTGGTGGTGGTGGTGGCGGCGGACATGGTCCACAGTCTAACGGTGGTAAAGGCGGCCTAGGTGGTGGCGGTGGCGGTGCCCACGCTAGTAATAGTCCAACAGGATATCATCAACAGTATCAAGGCGCATCTAGTGGTGACGGACAACCGGGCACTGGCGGTGGCGGTGGCGCAAGCGGACATAATGGCGGTAACCCATACGGCCAAGGTGGTCGAGGTGGCCCAGGTATTGTTATAGTAAGGTATTAATAAATGGCAAATTTACAAAAGACTTCAGTCAACGATACAAATGGTGTAAATCTTTCATCAGGGACTAGTTCTCAACGATCAGCAGGTACTCCAGTAGTTACATCATTTACATCTACAGGACCTGCAACATTTAGTGTACCAGTTGGCGTAAGACAAGTAGAAGTACTAGTGATTGCTGGCGGGGGATCCGGCGGAAATGCTCTTGCTGGTGGTGGCGGTGCTGGTGGTTATATCGAACATCGAACATATCCAGTAACACCCGGAGGTACAGTTCCAGTTGTTGTAGGAGCAGGTGGCCCAGGCGCAACAGCGGCACCTGGTTATGCTCCTGGATATTCGGGAGGTAATTCATCATTTGGTAATTTGACTGCTATCGGTGGCGGTGGCGGCGCTGGCTACGGTAACACTACTGTAGGGCCAGGAAATCCATCCACAGCTGGAACATATTCTCACACTGGGTTGTATGGTGGTTCGGGTGGTGGAGGTGGTGGAACTGAAGGACAATATAGTCTAGGCGGTGAAGGCATTCAAGAATCTAATCCAAAATACGGCGGACAAGGTTGGGGATTCCCCGGCGGTTCAGGTTGGGGCCCAGGACCCGTTTCATATGCTGGCGGAGGCGGAGGTGGCGCCGGCGGCAAAGGTTATCCAAACGGATTAATTGGTGCTGGCACACCTGGAGGAACAGCTGGCGGAGCTGGCGGTCCTGGACGCGGAAGTTCAATTACAGGTTCATATGTAGTAAGAGCAGGTGGCGGCGGAGGTAGTGCATATTATGGTGCTGGCCCAGCAACACCAGGTGCCGGTGGCGCGGGTGGCGGATCAGCAGGCGGATCAGGAAATAACGTTGCAACTGCTGCCGCAACAGTAAATACAGGATCAGGTGGTGGTGGCGGGACATGGCCACATTCTGGTGCAGGTAGTGGTGCAGGAGCACCGGGTGTTGTTATTGTAAAATACACCACAGACACTGTATTAACAACTCCGCAAATTGGAGCTTCTCGTTGGAACAGTTCGTTATCAAGACAAGAAACATGGGATGGAGAGCGTTGGTGGCCGCTTGGACCTAGAACTGTAGTATCATTTACTGCTACCGGTTCTGGTACATTTAACGTACCAACAGGTGTTACTGAAGTAGAAGTACTTGTAGTAGCAGGTGGTGGTGGATCAGCAGGTATTGGCGCAGGTGGTGGTGGTGGTGGCGTTGTATATAATGCTCGTTATCCAGTTACTCCAGGCGGTAGTGTTCCATTAAGTGTAGGAGCAGGCGGCGCTAGTGGAGGAACATATCCAGGTCCAGCCGGTAGTTCTGGAACTCCTAGTGTCTTTGGTAGTCATACTGCACTAGGTGGTGGTGGCGCCGGATCTTGGAATAGCTCAACACCAAACCCAGGCGGAAGTGGTGCTGGAGGTCCAGGTACTCCAGGAGTTGGTATAACTGGCGGACTAGCATTACAGCGTAACCAACCAAATCCTGGCGCTTCAAACTTTGGCAATCCAGGAAGTAAAGGCGGACAAAACGTCATGGGATCAGATTATAGTGTATATACCGGCGACGGACAATATACTGCTGGTGGCGGTGGCGGAGCAGGTGCAGCCGGCGGATTTAGAAGTTATATAAACAATGCCGATGCACAAAATAATAACTCATACGGTAGAGATGAAAGATGGTATGTACAAGCTGGTCGCCAAGGCGGTGATGGATTACCATTTGATATAAGCGGAACTGTTCAATATTATGCTGGTGGCGGTGGCGGTGGCAATCATACACCATCGACTAATAATCCAGCGGCTCTTGCACAAGGTGGTCGTGGCGGTGGCGGACAAGCCGGCGCATTTGACTATGGTTCTAACGGAGCAGGTGATCCAGGTGTTGCAAACACTGGTGGCGGTGGCGGTGGCGGCTATTATACCGGTGGCGGTACTGCGGCGGGCGGTTCAGGCGGTCCGGGAATTATTATTGTAAGATATTAATTATTTGCTGAGGTTAAAAGATATAACAATCTTTTCCCCAGCAGATTGTTTGCCAGTACCGTGAAGGAAATCACTACGAAATAAAAGCAATCTTCCAGGATCGCATGTGTATTCACAAAATCTAAAATTCAACTGATTAAACTCGGGTGGTTCTGGAAACATGTCTGTGAGATTATTAAAAAACTTAATTTTACTATTTTCAGCTTTTTTAATATAAAATGCACCCGACAATAGACTATTCGGATGAACATGAGGATATAAAAAATCTCCGTCTTTACTGATGTTTGCCCACATGTTTGTGATTTTAATTTGACTATAGAATTCTTTTGAGTATCCCATTGCTTCCAGGTATATTTCAACATTTTCGTATATAGCCTGTACTAGATCAGAAAATATCAAGTCTTCATGAAGTTTTTGTTGGCGATCCCACGACGAATCTACATATAACATGTCAGTTCGCCAGCTATCTAGATTAGTTAGTAACTCTCTAATTCTTGCTTCATAGCTAGGTAGCTTATTAACTAGTAACTGATCTACTACTAGTATTGATTTAGGAAACCAAGTGTGTATTTGGCCATTCATTACTATTTGCCTTTATGAATATACCTACCAAGATATTCTGCTAGACTTAATTCATTCTTAGCCGCATTCCACCAACGTTGTTTCTTAATTTCTACCTTAGTGAACGCCTCTGCAAAAAATGATTTCAAATCTATATTGTTTACAAATTCTACAGACTTTGCGTTTAGTTGATCAATGACATGATGATTCATACCGGTTGCAATCCATATCATACCAGTATTCACATCTATATTTGATTTGAACATCTTTTGATTTTGATGCTCAAAAAACCCTATTGCTGTAGTTGGTTGTAGATCGGGCATGCTTTTGTCATAGACTCTATCAGTGTTTGCTCTCCAATATGGTGTATCATCACGTTTACTAAATGCATAATGTAATGCTACAAATTCAGCAAAATTACGAAACATCCCACGAACCGCAGTATCATACACATCTCGATCATACTGATTTATACTTCCGGACAGCAGTATCTTTACTAGTTTTTCTAAAAACGAATGAACAGAAAATAATCCATTACTTTCTAACGGCTCAATAAATCCAGCACTTAATCCAATAGCAACAACGTTCTTAACAAATGTTCGATTGTGTATGCCCACTCGCATTGGGATGTCTTTAAAGATCAACGCATCTACTTCCTCTCTAGTTCTTGGACAAATCATTTTATTACTCATCAAATGCTGTTTAAATTCTTCCTTAGCATCTTCCGGTGTAATAAACTTATCGCTGTAGACATAGCCTGTACCCAATCGTTGCCAGCTAGGTATATTCCAAGCCCATCCATTGCCTAAGGCTGTAGAATTAGTAAAAGGTTCTAATTCTGCTTCTTTATCTTTGTAAGGCATTTGTGTGGCCCATGCTCTGTTATTGGGTAACATATCGTTATAAGAAATAAACTCTTCTCCTAATGCGCCTCCTAATAGCAGACTACGCCATCCTGTACAATCTATGTAAAGATCACCGTTAATCTCATCACCGTTATCGAGAATTAATTTGTCAATACCTTGTTCGGATGTAGGGATATCTGTTACATTAGCAGAGATTACATTAACTCCTCTAGGGATACAATAATTATTTTTCAACCACAATCCAAATTTTGTAGCATCAAAGTGATAAGCTACGTGATATTTTGGATCAAACTCCCCGTATACTTTTTCTTTATTTAAACTAAATTTATTCTGCTCATACAAGGCAGCATTAGGATAGTAAGATCTAGCAAAATCGCTATTAGGTATATGCGGATATACAGCCTTCTTAAAAAACCAATCTTCTATGTCGTACTTAGTGCCGTCAAAACAAGGCTTACCAAACGGATAATGAAACCCGCCGTCGTCTTTTTCATAAAAATCGGTAAATTTAATACTCATCTTATAGCTAGCATCAGTGTGGGTCATAAAGTCTTTTTCGTCAATTTCTAAAAAACCACAATAATTTTTTATTCCTAGCAATGTGCTTTCACCCACACCCACAGTGGCTATATCTGGACTTTCTACCACAGAAATATCCCAATCTGGGAAAAATTTAATAAGCATAGCCGCCGACATCCACCCTGCACTTCCCCCACCTACAATAACAATTTTTTTTATATTTTTGAGCATGCGATTTTTCCGTTTTTATAAATAAAGATGAACATGTATATTAAATATTTGATAAATAATACTAGCACAGAATATTTAGTTAGCACATTATATTTCGAGGAAAGAAATGGCACAATTATCAAGTTTAACAGTCACCGAAACTGGTTCCACAATATTGCCAGCGGGCTCAGTAGCAGAACGCCCTGGTTATAATCTTCAGTACTTTACTGCAATCGGATCCTCAACGTTTACAGTTCCTACGGGCGTAACAGCAGTTGATGTGTTAATTATTGGCGGTGGCGGCGCTGGCGGATCAATCGGTGGTGGTGGCGGTGCTGGCGGATATGTATATGTACCTGCAACTCCTGTTACACCCGGCGGCACTATTCCTGTAACAGTAGGTGCTGGCGGTTCTCCTGGTGGAACTTATCCAAGCAGTACTAAAGGTAGTTCAGGTGGAAACTCAACTTTTGGAACATTTACAGCATTAGGTGGTGGCGGTGGCGGTTCATGGGATACTTCAAGTCCAAACCCAGGCGGAAGCGGTGCAGGCGGTGTAGGAACTCCTTCAACTGGTACTAGTGGTGGATTAGCAAGTCAACCTGGACAAAGTAATCCAGGATCATCAATTAATGCAGGATATCCCGGAGCAGCCGGAGGAACTAATCCAAGTAGTAATGCAACTACTGGATCAGGTACATATACGGGTGGAGGCGGTGGAGGCGCAGGATTTGCCGGCGGACACCCAAGCAAAAATAGTCCCGGCAATACCAGTGCAGATAATACCGCAGGCCGAAAAGGTGGTGACGGTTTAGCTAATACTATCGCCGGATATAGTCAATATTATGCTGGTGGCGGTGGCGGAGCAAGTCATAACAGCGGTTATACTAGTCCAGTAAGCACAGCCGGTGGTGGACTAGGCGGTGGTGGCCGTGGCGGATCATATGATTTTCAGTGGGATGGTATGATGACTGCAGGATTTCCACAATATGGTGCAGTAAGTGGTAGTCCAACGGCAGGTGTTCCGGCAGTTACTCAAACAACTAATTTAAATAACTCTGCTCCTAACAATTGGGCAGGATACGGAAGCGGCGAACCTGGCACACGTAATACTGGAGGTGGAGGTGGAGGCGGCTATTACTATGGCGGCAACACTTCCGAAGGCGGCCGCGGCGGCCCGGGTGTGGTTATTGTTCGTTGGACTAATCCAAATACCGATGTACCTACAACTGGTATGATGCGATACAATACAGAAGGCGGCTTTATGGAGGTCTATAACGGTACAGTTTGGACACCTGTTAAGAAAACTGTAGTGTCGTTTACTGCTACCGGTTCGGGAATGTTTAAAGTACCACCGGGCGTAACCAACGTAGATGTACTAGTAGTAGCAGGTGGGGGCTCAGGCGGAATTTTAGGTGGGGGCGGTGGCGCTGGTGGACACATATATTTAACCAACCAAGCAGTTGCTCCAGGATCATCAATACCAGTGTTTGTAGGTGCCGGCGGCGTAAGTGATAATGTTTCACCATGGTATGCTCCAAGAAAAGGCCAACCATCAAGATTTGGCGGAATAGAGGCATTTGGTGGTGGCGCAGGCGAAATACACACCAGTAATAACAATAGCTATCCTTATCCAAATCCTTTTACAAGTGCAGGTGGCGGAAGCTCAGGTGGCTCAGGTGGCGGTACTGGACATACACATCCAGGCGGATATGGACTAGGAGTATTAGGCCAAGGTTATCCAGGCGGAGATTCGCCTAGCCCAGTAGTTGGTTTTGGAGGCGGCGGTGGAGCTGGTGGAGCTGGAACAAGTGTATTGTCACCAGCACCAACTAACGGACCCGGTGGCCCAGGAATAGCTACAAGTATCACTGGCACTTCTGTAATTAGAGCAGGTGGTGGCGGTGGCGGATCACATAATGGCTACAACGGTAGCGTTGCAGGTAGTGGAGGTCCAGGTGGCGGTGGCGGTGGCGGTGCAAGTAACGGTAGTGGAACATTCTATCGCTATGGATACTATCAACAAGCGGCAGACACTTACGCTCACCCTGGACAAATAAATACTGGCGGTGGCGGTGGCGGTGGCGGACATACTGGCAGTAACCCATACGGCATTGGTGGTGATGGCGGTCCAGGTATTGTTATAGTTAGATATTAAGGAGAAAAAATTGAGAACTATTGATAAAATTGAATATACTCACGCAATTGGCTTATCGGTGAAAATTGATGGAGTTGAAAAGTTTCAAGATACTTTTCCATCTAGACCAGCATTTGTGATGAATGCACTAAGCCAATTTCCTGAGATGCTAGAGAAATTTAACGAACCAGAAATGACATCAGCAGAATTAGCACAACTAGAAGCTTGGGTAGCTGAAGTAGATGCTACTTTATTAGACCATGTCGACCTTCGACCAAAATTAGATTAAGGAAATTACCATGAGATCATTTAGTTATTCATTTGACGGACAAGAAGTTCATATCGATGTAAAAAATGCTGACGGACAATTAGAATTCACAGCACATTTTCCAACTCACGTAGGCGCTAGAGCCCACTGGACTAATGATATGAACTGGCATTGTACAAGATTAAATCTACCAGCGTTTACTGAGGAAGATTTCGCTGCCGGCCAAATTGTTATCGATTCAATGCCAGAATAATAATTGTCTACATAGTAGTCAAGATAACTACTGTATGACTATTGTTACTCAAGCTGAATTAGATTTATTACTCACCGATATCTATAATATTCCAGTTCAATTTACTGAAACTCAGTTAATAGAACGTATAGTTGATAGATATCGGTGGCCTCGTTTTTACAGGAACGATCCTAACTATCCAACATTAGAACGTATTGATGATAACGGAAATAAAGTACAAGATTTTTTTTATAAAGATGGATTTGTACAGTCTGAAAAACTGATAGATTTTTATCAGCAAGGATATACTATTATTTTGTCAGGTATACAATATCTGTTGCAAGATATACAAATAATATCATCGAGACTATCGGATACATTTAGAAAAGAAATAGATGCTAACTGCTATTTTTCTAAAGGTACCAAAATAGTGTCTTTCCCTAAACATAATCACGAATACCCGGTTATTATAAAAAATGCATTTGGGAAATCTACTTGGGAAATAAATGGAGTGTCTAAAGTTCTAGAAAATAATGATGTATTCTTTATTGATCAATATGTTGACCATCATGTTACGCAGGTCAACGGAATTAAATGTTCATTAACTTTTAATTTGATATAGGTTATCAAATGATATGTTTCCTGATATAGATACTCTATAGTTGTCAGATGTATAAAACGGATAAACACAGTGCATTAATTTACTAGGGAACATAATCATTTTACCTTGATATGTTTTATCAACTGCTATAACGTGTGTTGATGCATTGCCTAATATATTAGAATAGGTAAAACTAAAGCACGAAGCCAGCGGCGCGATAGATGATTTAACATTTGCTAAATTCATCTCGTCTTCGATATTATAAGGAATATCGACCCATATTACAAAACTCATTACTCCACTGTGACAGTGATTAGGATTAAACTCTCCTTTGGCTTGCAGATTGACCCATAGGTCGTTTAGTATGTACGGTGAATTGGCGACCAGAGGATCAATTGATTTTAAATGATTAAATGTATTATCGTATTCAAGCATTGACCTAAGGATATAGTCAGACACTATTTTATTTGAGATAGATGCAGGCATGGCAAATTCTCTTTCTATATTGCCTGATAACCGGTTGTTACGTGCATCTCCTTTTGAAAAATCTGATTTGATAACTTCTATCTCAGACTTTAAAATAGTCATAACATTATCAGGTACCGTATTTAATGAAAAACCAGAATTTGAAAAATTATAAAATTTATTATCTTCCATTGGATACCTTTTTTAATTTTTTATATCTTCCTATGAAACTAGACATGTAGCTATATGCTAGCATTTTTTGTTTGTGCTCGTCTTCGGATATAAGATGATTCTTTAAAACTATTTTTTTATCAGACAACGGTACAATGTGTAACATTGATTGCCCTGCCGACAATTCTATTCTGTTTTCTTTTTTTGGCATGAAAAGATTTATGTGTGTACTAGACTGATCTTTAAAATTAATTATAGCCGGAACAATATTCATGTGATATGATTGATCTAGTAAGCTCCAAGAGGCTTGATTAAAATGAAATTCTATACCTGTTTTTTCTTCTACTAACCACGGACTTTGTATTTTAATATGAATCAGATTATTAAAATGCTCATTAAATTGATTTTTAAAGTGTGTATTAATTGCAGGATTCTCTTCGCTAGAATACAAGTATCTAAATTCACCTTCTTTATTAGTCTCTATAATTAAGTCAGACCAAAGCGGAACACAGATGCCGTGTTTGTATAATCCAATAATTCCATCGCATCGTTTAATAGTGGCAGCTTCATGTCGAACACCAAATCTTTCAACATCTACTGTACCTTTCATAGTTTTCCACCAAGTTGGGATAGCTTCACTTGCTAGTACAATCGGATGATGTGTGAATATACCTGGATTAGCAGTAAAGCAATCAATGTTGATGGTAGAGCGTTTTATGAAAATATCAAACATTATATAATATTGTTTTCAATCTCTTTGAGAATTAAATCCTGCATACGAGTTTGTGTAAACCTTTTATATCTATCTACTAGAGGAACAAATGATTCCCATGACGATGATTTACCGCAAGAATTTAGATACTTGTGTAAATTTGCATTCATATTAAATCTAACTAATTTTATTTTATCATCAGTATCAAAATTTACATAAGCCAATACTTCATCTTTTTTAACATGAAATTCTTTATTACCCTTCCATAAATTAAATTCTAGATTTAATGCCCTAAACCAGGAATTAATTTTTAACTTACCCGGAACTAATGCACCAAATTTCATATAATCTGATTGTGTAAAATATGGTGAAGTTATAGTCAACGATAAATCTTCTCTAGTGAAAAATACATATCGCAACCCGTATTCCAGTAATAAATTATCTTCTATAGACGGCGGATGACCGATATCTAATGTTAAATGATTCTTACTTTTTATTCTAATTTCATTATTACCACATACGCAATGTGTTTCTATAGGGTTAATAACAAGAAATGTATTTTTAGTTATATTGCTAATTGCAGGACAATAAAAAAGATTATTGCCCGGAGCATTTTTAACCATAGTCGGTCTTAGGTATTCTTGCAAGGATGGTAAATCGTAATACATCATATTCCAGTCAACATGCTCATCAAAGAATACTGGAGCCCAATATACAATTTTTTCTTTGTTATCCATTATTTCTTATAATTTGCAAGGTTTCTTTATGTGAATATGTTGAAACAGTATCGTCACGCAGTATTTCACTTCTTATTATAGCTTCTGCTTCTAGTTTTTTAACTATGTTTTGACTTTCAAACTCGGCTTTGATACTAGCGGTATCAAATAGTCCTAGACCATGCATTATAAACATATGATGGGGATCTTTAAACATTGCATATTTTGATATTTTGTTAAAATCTTCTTCAATGGGCATACGATTCCGCCATAGCTCAATTTTTTCAGCTAGGCTATCTGGTAGCGGAACGTCTTTTAATGATTTCCAAAAATCTGTATCGTTGCGTTTAGTTACATAATGCAATGCAACAAAGTCCCTTATGTTTGTTAAAATATCATTACAATCAGCATTATAAGAATCAATTACTTGTTGGTTATAGTTTATAATACGATGCATTAATAAAAAAGACTGCTGAATTGAAGATCCTATGCTACTAGCCTCTAGTGGCTCTACAAAACTTGCACTTAACCCAATTGCGCAACAGTTATTAATCCACACTCGATCTAATGCACCTGGATCAAAGGTAATATGTTTTCCAATTTCTATCTCATATCCGTATAGTTTTTCAACCTCAGCTTTTGCGCCGTCTACATCCATATAATCGCTATTGAAAATATAACCGTTTCCGTGTCGGCCCCATACCGGTATTCTAAATAACCAACCAGCATCCATACCTCGAGCAATGGTCCACATGTTATAATTTTCTGTATCCCCAGTCGGAAATGCTATAGCTGAATTCATTTTAAGATACTTGCTATAGCTTTGCCACTTGGCACCTAATTTAGAAATTAATAACTTTTTAAAACCAGTACTATCGATATAAAAATCATAGTTATATTTTTTCTTAGCACCGTGCAGTGTTGTGATATTCCCGTCTTCGTCAATGTCAAAATTTTCAATTTCGTCATCGTATACAGTTATACCGGCAGAAGAAGCTAGACTCGTTAAAAAAGAATTTAATTTATTTGTGTTAAAATGAAATTGATTAGTGGGATTTTCGGCTGTATTAGATAAAAACCACTTATTAACCCGATTGTTCCAAAAGTGCCTTGTTGATAATGCTTGTGACGGGCTATTATCTCCAATAAGTTTTGCATAGACATAAGGATACTGCCCTAGTTTAACATGCATTTCGGTTTGTATAGAATGCAAATAATCAGGAACTCCCCAGTTTTGAAACATGATACCGCATTTATAAGTAGCATCACATTCTCGAATAATAGTACTAGGAGATATTCCTAGAAACTCCATAAACTCTTTCCAATGCTCGGTAGACCCCTCACCGACACCAATGATGCCTATTTTAGTTGATCTTACAATATCAATTTTTAATTCTGGAAATCTTTTTTTTAAGATTAGAGCGGCAACAAATCCTGCAGTGCCACCGCCTACTATTGCTATAGATTTTGGAGTTTTGATCATCGATTACTTTACTGATGCTTTAATAACATCAACTAGTTTTTGCATATTACGAATATCTTCACAAACTGCAATCATCGGATATTGAATAGCCTCAACTCCCTCGCCTTGTTGGATATATCCTTGTCCAGCAACATAAATTCCAGCTTGTTTGCAAAATTGTACAAACTCACTATCTTCCATATTATATTTTGGAATTTCTCGTATTTGAAATCTAGTTTTAATTAAGTCTCCTAGCATTTCTTGACCCATTCCGGAAACATAGTTTGCAATTTCTTCGGCGGCTTCTTTATGCTCAGGTTTGATACTACCATAATCAAATAAAGGTTTTATATCGCGTGGTTGTTCTTGTGTCATTATTTTCTCCTTTTAACGGTGCGATTGATAAGTTTTTGGAATTCCAATTATCGGTCTTCCATCTAATGCAATTTGATAAGGACCATTTTGATCATTATAATGCATAAACATCTGGGCATGATTTAGACCAATGAAATTTTCTCTCCAATGGTCTACTTCGCAACCCTTATATATAATTAGATCACCAGGTTTTAAATGTAACGGAACACCGTCAGGATTTCCGTTAGTTTCAACCCACATCGGCCAATCGTAATCTGGATTTTGCTCAGGGTCTACATTTGATGTATTATAACCTAAACATAGCGTAGTACTGATTTCACAACTATCTCTATCAGTATGTCTTTTTAAATCTTCACCCTGGACATATAATCTCCAGTATGTATAATTTGGTATTAAATTTAAACCCGTATATTTTTCCAAAGTGCGGGTACTGGCTACAAGCATAGTATCCATTAACGGATCACCGTATCTATTGAAACTTTGTCTAGCCTGCTCATCGCCAAACTGTCCATCCCATGCAGGGCGATACATGTCTTTAGCATGTTGATCTAAAAAATCAACTCGCCTTACATTTGTAATACAGTATTGGTACAATAAACCAGCCATATTTTCATCTAAGAATTTTCGTATGACAACATATTTGTTTTCAGCAAAGTACATTTGAATTGACTTTATATATGCGTCCTCTGAGTCTGTGTTTTCAACAGTAAATATTTTTTCATTCATTACGATGTCCTTGATGTGTTAAAGAAAAAAACTTGGGTTAGTCTAGCAGAATATTTATCGTGGCCAAACCCTGATAGTAGGCTTTTATGATATAGATTCCCTTTAAATAATGCTAATCGATTATAGACATTACCGATGACTGAAATAACTTCCCAAGATGAGTCATCATCCTCAAGCATTTCTGCATCTTTTTCTTGTTTATAAACCCCAGTGGGTTTGTGTCGATAAATGGCAGTACCGGATTCTGTTGGCGCGCCTGGAGTTAAGTATAGTATCCCAGTCCATTCTACTACATCTGTATGGATCCAAGACTTAGTACCTTCTAAACATAT
>Ga0208740_1000199_pt1 | contig 21483 bp, 40 predicted proteins | sample CryBogCBE08Jun09_FD_184567 | JGI IMG/M metagenome (GOLD analysis project Ga0208740, IMG submission 184567) | Freshwater microbial communities from Crystal Bog, Wisconsin, USA - CBE08Jun09 (SPAdes) (version 2) | ecosystem: Environmental > Aquatic > Freshwater > Lake | place: Crystal Bog...
AGTTATATGCCCATCGGTCTAATGTGTAAATAACTCCAGCATTAGCGGCAATGCTAGTTCCTCTTTGCGCTATGTCTGCCGCACCATTTATGAATGGATTGACTAAAGTGCTTGGAGTAGTCCAAGATACGCCTGTGCTGGCAGAAGAGTTTGCAACAAGTGTTGTGCCGTCAGCTCCTACCGCCTGATTGGTGTATGTGCCGGATCCTGTACCTACGATCAAGTCACCTTTAGCGGTGATTTGAGTAGATTGGATAGCGTTGGCGATGTTAAAGGCGTTGTGCGAGATAACTGTGGCGATATCGCTAGCAACTAGAGCAGTTAAGCCTGTGATTGAAGTACCTGTGGTTGCGGTGTAATCCACACCACGCTCAAGAAGTACGCCGTTGATGAATACCTGCTCAGCTCCAACTACATAGCTCAGAGTTGTTGAGAATCCGTCTGTGCCTGAGAGGGTTGTTTCGCCACCTGTTGCGGTGTAGCGCCATTGCTGCATAACAACAGTAGGAGTAGTTCCTTGAAGTCCTTGAGTTCCGAGAAGCCCTTGGGTTCCCTGAATACCTTGCAAACCAGTTGTACCTTGAGCGCCGTTAGAACCTGAAGTACCAGTAGTTCCTTGGGTTCCAGTCGTTCCTTGTGATCCAGTAGTACCCGTTGTACCCTGCGAGCCGTTGGTTCCGTTAGTACCTGAAGTACCTTGAGTTCCAAGCGTTCCCTGAGAGCCTGTGAAGCCTTGGGTTCCTGTTAATCCTTGTGTTCCAGTCGCACCCTGAGATCCTGTTAGACCTTGAGTACCTGTGGTTCCTTGAGAGCCTGTTGCGCCAGTTGTTCCCTGTGCGCCAGTTGTACCCTGTGTGCCGTTAGTTCCCGATGTTCCCTGCGCGCCAGTTGATCCTGTTGCACCAGTAGAACCCTGCAAGCCTGTTGTACCTTGTGAGCCAGTCTGACCTGTGGTTCCTTGAATACCGATTGTGCCTTGAGAACCTGTTGAGCCTGTGGCTCCTTGAGTTCCTTGGCTTCCAGTAGTTCCCTGTGATCCAGTTGATCCCGCAGTTCCTTGCGAACCAGTTGTACCTTGTATGCCTTGTGTACCAGTCGTACCTTGCGCTCCATTTGTACCGCTAGTACCTTGTGCGCCTGTTGAGCCTTGAGAGCCAACCGCACCCTGAGTACCAATAGCACCTTGGATACCAGTAGTACCCTGCGTACCAGTAATGCCCTGCGCTCCGATTGGACCTTGAGTTCCTTGTGGGCCAGCGCCGGAAGTCTGAGCAAAGAAAATCTGATCTGTACCAATGATGATGTAGCCATTAGTGCCTGTGCCAGTATTGTATTCAATAAAGTTCTGACCTGATTGAGTGCTGCCAGCAACTACATAAAGATAATCGCCATATTCAACCTGACCAGCCGTTGAGTTGTTGTAGTCAGTAGCGCGGGTGAGAACATAAGGCGTTCCAAATGTGCCAACTGTTGTGACCGTATAAATACCGTTGTAAAGAGCGTTTGTCTGATTCTTAACAAGAACGCGATCATTGAGAGATAGCGATACGCCGTCAATCGAAATAGCACCGTTTGTATTGTGCGTAAGTTTTGCGCCAATACCATAGCCACCGCCTTGATCGGCAGAACCAGCAGTATATGTAGCGTTAAGATCGGCGGTTGTTGCAACGCGAGCAGAAGCGTGTGCGTTGTTAGATGCAATCGGGCCAACAATTCCTTGAACGCCTTGCAAACCTTGTGTTCCTTGAACACCCTGCACCCCTTGAGTACCCTGTGCGCCAACCGCACCTTGAATACCTGTTGTGCCTTGATTGCCTTGTAATCCTTGAAGTCCAGTAATGCCTTGAGTACCAGTTGTACCTTGATTGCCGTAATGACCTTGAACGCCTTGCAATCCTTGAACGCCCTGTGAGCCGATAGTTCCTTGAGCGCCAACAGTTCCCTGTGTACCAGTCGCGCCCTGCATACCAACTGTACCTTGTGAACCAGTAAATCCTTGAGTACCAGTTGTGCCTTGAATGCCGTTTGTACCTTGACAACCCTGCAAACCCTGAGTGCCTTGCGTTCCTTGCGAACCAGTAATTCCTTGTGTGCCTTGTGTTCCAGTTGCACCTTGAATGCCATTAGTTCCTTGAACACCTTGAGTTCCTTGAATTCCTTGTACACCTTGCGTGCCTTGAACCCCTTGAGTTCCTTGTACGCCTTGTGTGCCTTGTACTCCTTGAATGCCCTGAACGCCTTGTTGTCCTTGTGGACCAGGAGAAGTAACTACAACATTTGTATTTATAGATTGCGTAACAATAATTGGATCAGTCATCGACTCACCTGTGGAGTAACTTGAATTTGTCCATAAACTAAACGAGTTACGATATTAGTAGCAGAAGTAATTTCTAAATCATATTGATAAAAACCAGCACTAATAGCAGTAGTCTGTGCTGCCGTTGCGTGTAATGCGATTGTGCCTGTTGCACCAGTAATTGTGATACCACTACCAGTAGTTAAAGTAAGTGCGGCAATTGAGTCGGCGACATTAGAGCGCAACTGAAGTTCTGCGGTGTATCCAGTTAAGTTAATTGCAGTACCAGTTGAATCTTGATAAATGAAGTTTTGATACCAGTCTGCGCCTTGATCAATAATGAGATTTACTTTACCTGCACTCATATCAATCTCCTAACTTAGTACCACAATCACAAATGGTCGCCGTCTTGGGGGAAGGCATTCCGCACGATGGACATAGTATAGACATATGCGCCAGCGCGATCATTGACGAACCGCCAGTTGATAACTCAGTTAATGCCCAAACTAATGCGTCTAGTCTATCAGGAGAATCTTTACTTTCTGGTGTCCACATAACCATCTGGTCTTCAAGTAAATCAAATCCGCCGACGTGATGAACTCTGCCTTGTTCATATAATGCTGAAATAGGTTCGGCGCGCAAACGCTTACCCCTAGTAGCCGTTACTTTCTTAGTCGGCACATTGTGATCAACCTGCTGAATTAGGTAGGTGATCATATCGCCACCATTATTACCTTCCGCGATAATGCGGTCAGCCTTCCAATGATGATAAGCACCTACGGCTTTGCGCGCCCAAGCATCAGGAGTCGCTTTGAGAGTGTCATCAGCCAAAATGTAATATTGTCCGTCAGTAGAAACGCCAGCCGTTACTATTCCTGTTTCGTCTGACTCCTCACCGCTAGTAACGGCAGGGTCAATAGCAACAACGATACGGACAAGCGGAGGCAATTCAGCAAAGTTGATACGCGCCGAGTCAATCATTTCTCTATTCCATAGTGCGCCTTCACTACTTTCTAGCAGTTCGCCGTACAACTCCTGCCTACCTACACGCGTTCCTTCATAACGAGCGCGCAGTTCTAATAGAGCAGAGGCGGAAAGGTTCCTTGCATTATCAAAGGTTGAACCGCGCGTGATGTGAACAGAGCCATCAGTTCGCTTAGTCCACTCGCGCAATAATTTAATCGGCTTGGGTGTAGTAGTAACTACAACTCGTGGTCGCTTACCGATACGGAGTGCAGGTGCTAATCCCTCTGTCCAAGTTTCATAAGGATAATTCCACATAGCCAACTCATCAAGCCACGCGCCTGAAAGGTTAAGTCCGCGACCAGCATCAGGCGTATCAGCACCGAACATATGCACAATCTGTCCGTCAGCGAAAATAATTTTGTATGAGGATTTGTTATAGATGTAATCAACATCGCGTTTTAGTCCGCGATAATCTAACGCTTTAAGAAATCCTGATGGACCTTCTAGGCAGACATTCTTAGCATCACTGAATGTCGGCGCGATAATAGCCCATTGAGTTGCTACTCCGTCAGGTGCTTTCGGGTGGCGTAGTACCTGTTCCGCTAACCATTCACCGCCAGTACGAGTCTTTCCCCAACCACGACCTGAAAGGATTAACCAAACATTCCATTCACCTTCGGGTTCTTGTTGCTCAGGGCGAGCGACGAACCACCAAGGTTTATTAGCAATCTCTCTAACTAGGTGTTCAGGGAGTTTAGCGAGCCAGCGTTCCTTCTCACTCTTGCTCTTGCGCGATATCTTCTCCGATAGAGATAGACTCATTTTCATCACCCTCACTTAGGAAATCAAGAACGGACTTTCGGGCTTCATCAACTACGGCGAACAGGCTAGAGCCGTTAGCACCTGTAATTTCTTGGGTCAAAGTATCTTTCCTGCCCCAGCGATCATTGTGTTTGCGTTCTAAATACCAAGTCGCTGCCTGCCACTTACCTTCTTGCGCTGCCTGCTTGATGAGAGCAACAGATTGCACTTCAGCCTCGGCTTCAGCCCGTTTAATTGACTCTAACAATTCCCGATATATGGGTTTGCTTTTAGGCTTCGCTGCTTGATCTAGCCAATGATAATAAGTTGATTCGCCTATGCCCACCATTTCGCAAGCAACTTTCGCGTAGTTACCTGCCCTGATTGCTAAACAGATGCGGTCAATGAGTTCTGTTGTAAGTGTTAGTTTGCGCCCTGCCACGATTATGCCTTTCTAGGTACTTTTACATCAGTAATAGTTTTCAACCTGATGTTCGTAACATTACCAGCCTTAGTAACAATTCTAGCAAGATGTGGATAGCGTGAAGCAATATCGTTGAGTGCCTTAGTGTGATCAACCTGCCTATCTGAAATACCCTTAGCCTTCAATTCAGCATCAATGCCACCAGCAGCGAAGTATTTAGTAACAGGACATAGATACTCGAAGCGAACTACTGCGCCATTCTGAGAGAAGGAACGCAAGGTAGTTTCGAAGTCATCTCCTGATGATTCAGCATAAACTCTATCGGCGCCCATAATGGCTTTATCCCCAGCATAGTTGCCATAGATATTGCCGCAGATGTAACGCAAGCCGACAGAGATTACATCACTCATAAAGAAGCCGTTAGCAACAGGATTAATGCCCCACATCTTCGCGCCGTACTGCTTGCAGATAGCGAAGCCTTCTTCAATCAACTCGTCAATGGTTCCTGTGTAATCTTCTAACTTATCATCAGGAGTTTTCTGTTTAATCGTTACAGTATCATCATCAAGGTTTAATAGCGGTGTGCCAGCAGGATAGTAGTTGTGATAGAAGCGTTGCTGATTTACCTTACCGATAACTCCAACTACGAGTTTCCACTTATCTCCTAGGACTCTTTCATATTCGGCGCGCTCGGCTTCATTAGCAACGAATACTGTAACGCGGTTACTATCAACTTGGTAACGCTCTAGAAATGCGAGTGTTTTAGATTTCAATAGTTCTGCGCGAGCATAGGAAGGTATTGCTATCTGATAATCCATTAGTAGTGAGTTCTCTTAAACTTCTGTACGGTGATGGGTCTTAGGCGTAGTGCCGTTATGCCAGTATTCTCGTGATAAATGATTTTGCAGAGATCAGGGAATTGTGAATGAACTGTGCCTAGTTCTTCGGCGTGACGAATGTTTCTATCAACGCCATCTTCTTCTTTAACGCATTGAGCATTTCCGCCTTCGCCGAACCAGTCCTGCTTGAAGCCTAGATACTCGAATCTAATGTTTGCTCCGTATTTAACGAAGCTTCTAAGTGATGAGTGGTGGTCTTCGCCTGTATTAGTCATACGCCTTTCTGTGTCACAGAATATCCACTCTTGTGCGTATGTTCCCATTACAGTAGCAGGGCAGTAGCGGAGTCCAGCCCATATCTCGTTCTTCATATAGAAAGCGTTGCTTCCGTGATGCAGCCCCCATAAGCGAGCACCCATCTTTTCGCAGTAGCCGTATGCTTCCTCGGCTAACTCATCTAGCGTATATGTCGTAGGCACCATTCGGTTATCTTGTTTTTCCAAGATATCTTCCACGTCATCATCAAAACTGACGATCTTAGTACCTTCGGGGAAATACTGATGATAGAACTTGCGTTGGCGCGTGATGCCCTTAACTCCAACGATAATCTTGTAGTCAGGGCTAACTGCCTCGCGGTACTTTGCTTCTTCTTCCTCGTTAGCCACGAAGATATAGATATTCTCTCGTTTCGCGCCGAGCCGATCAAGGGTAGGTAAAGTCTTGGTCGTTAATGCCTTTACGCGAGCATAGGTAGGAATGGCAATTACGTAGTCAATCACTTCTTTTTGCCTAATACTTTGAAAGGAATATCGCCTTTCACCGCAGATGCTAAGCCGACTTCGCGTTCTGTTCTACGCTTTGCGCCTTCGGCTGCTTCTAACGCATAAGTGAAGCAATCTTTCATACCGCGCAAGCAATAATAGACAATGCTATATCGGTAACTATCTTTTGCGGTTTTGAGGATAGGAGTAACTCCGTGAACGAAACGGAATCCCGGAAAGAACAGTACCCAGCCATCACGACATTCGACTGTTGCATCATATTCGGGCATATGTAAATATCCACCGCGAACTCCGCGCCGAACTACTGGCATAGCACTCCACATGTCGAAGTTGTTGCCGTCGGTGTGATACGGAAGAGTAGCCGTCTTGTTAATTACTCCGCTAGTCCATAGGGAGTCATCGCTGATACGCCACTCTTTTTCAACGCCAGCAGTTTCAGCAACATCTTCGTTATATACATCAGGTGCTATTTCGCGCATCATCTTTGCTAATTCATCTGCGACATTAACGAGCGTTGCGTGTTCTTCAGGTTGCTCATAAGAAAGTGCAGTAGGGCGGCATGACTCACGCGTCTGAAAGGGTTTGCGCGGAGCCATACCGAATGTACGCGATTGATTACCTGTCCCAGTATTCTGTCGCGTAACGCCCTCTTTTGCATATTTCACATTACGAACTGCTTGTCGCAATTCGCTCACTAAGGCTTTATCTAATGGCAGATACGCGAGGAACGGCTCTTTAGTATCAGCATCAACATAGAGTCCAGCCTTAGTAATGTTCGGTTCTAACTCAGGGACTACTTCGCCTTTGATGTTCATACTTTCGGCGCGAGTCATTAGGCTTTTGACTTCGTGAATATCTAGTTTCATAGTTTAGGTACTTCTAATCCTGTTTCGTTAGCGACTGCTTGCAATATTGCTTCTGCGTTGCTATCAACGCCGTACTGTTCACGCAATTCTGTGAGGCGTTCGATCACCCATACATACTGGTGATTAGGATATTCAGCCATTAGTAATCTAATCGTGCGCTCCGCGTAGCGTTCTGCGCGTTCTGCGAGAGTAGGGCGTACAGTCACGCCTTCCTGTTGTCCGTGCTGATTTGCAGGGATTTCTGTGACCTCGTCAATGAGTGCTAATAGGTCATCAACATCATTAGAGTTATAGCCAGTACCAGCCAAGTCAATATCGCCTAGCAGTTCTAGTAACTTTTCATTGTCATAAGTACCGAGATCAGCGAGGCGATTATCTGCTACAACTATGCGCGCTGCGTGTTCGTCAGTAACATCAACAGAAACAGTATCAATGAGTTTCCAACCGAGGCTCTTGGCTGCTTCCCATAAGTGATTACCTGCAAGGATTTGTCCTGTGGACATTTGCACGACGATCGGCTTGTATTGTCCGTGATTCTTTAACGACTCAGCCAATGCTTTGATATCGCCTTTACGCGGATTATTAGGGTATGGCTTTAACGAGTCAATTTTTGTGGCAATGATTTCCATAATGAGCCTCTCTAGATTTGATAGTTGAAGTGAAAGCGCACCGAAAAGGGATTAACGATGCGCTCTCACGATCTCGTCACGCAGAAGGGGTGGACTGCTGACGAGCCTGTGCTAAACGCGATGCATCTAAACGCTTCACGTCAGCAAGATTAAATAGTGATCGACGATTCTTCCGACCAACTGGAACTAACTCTTTACGAAATACTAACTGCCGTAAATTGCTAGTTGTAACACGCAAGATTTCTGCTGCTTGATTTGAGTCAATAGTGTCTTCCATTGTTTGCCTTCCTTATGCCCAAGGATCTTCGATCGGGTCTTCATCTGTTTTGGTTACGGGTGGAATGACAGGCTCTGCAACATTACGCGGAGTGATGCCATAATTATCAACTGCGATTTCCAATGATCGGCGTTCGTTCTGCTCTTTATCAATGAAAGTGTTTTGCGAGAAGCGACCTGTAACTATTACGCGAGCACCTTTACGCAATTCATTTGCTGCGCCAGTAGCATCTTTGCCCCAAACGAAACATCTGAACCAAATTGGTTCGCCGTCAATCCATTCGCCATCTTTCTGAATACGCGGAGTGTTACATAGAGTAAAACTCGTAACGATTTTGCCGTTAGGCGTAGTGCGAAGTTCTGCGTCTGCTCCTAAATTACCAGTAACGGTAATGATGCCTTCACCAGCCATAGTCTTCTTTCCTTTCCAAGTAATGGTAACTGCCTTCTGACGTAAGTATAACGATTGAGCCGTTGGCAAGTGTTACTGGACACTCTAACGGATCGGCGTGTCCTGCGACAATATGACCTGACCGCTCTGCCTTTTCCACATTAAAATGGACTGCGTTCTTACTCATATTGTGACAAGCGTGATGAAGTGCTACTAGATTCTGTACAGTATCTTCACCGCCACGCGACTTTAGTTTTCTATGATGTAGAGCGAATGATTCAGGTAGTCCAGCACCACACTTTTCGCAGTATCCTTCACATCGTGCAAGAACCTGCTCCCTTAACTCTATCCACTTCTTCAATCGTAGCCTCCTGCTATATTGCTAACGGATTAGTCTGTATAGTCGTCGAATTTCAACGCGGTGACTTTGTACTTTGCGCTTAATTCCCTATCAACGACTCTTACCTGTACACCTTGCGTATCGCCGTACTGTTTGATCGCCGATACTTTAGTAACTTGTTTATCATCTTCATACGCAACATCAGTTAATCCGTCTAAAACTGCTCGAATTAACTTATCTATATCGGGAGTAGTGCTAGGCTCTTTTCTTTTGCTGGTTTTAGGTTTAGTCAGCGTGAAAACTAGCGCGACCTCTACGGCTCCCTGCGCCTTATTTAGCCCTGCTTTACGCGCGCCGTTAGCGATATCCGCGCGCCATAAGGCTAAGTCCTGCGCTCTTACGTGGATTGCGTGTCCGTTGATGAACTTCAATGAACCCTGCGGTACTGGTCTTCCGTGAACGAAAAATTGCGCGTCAGTACCAGTAATGGCTTCGCCAGAACTTCCACGCATTGCAGGGGTTTCCATAACGATAACTAATATACCTTATTCCGTTACGGATTTGTGTAGCCGAGGACTTAGAGGTTTCTATGAGCAACTGTCCTATGCCGTATGCGGTACTGGTGGACGATTTTGCACGATAATTCCAATGTGACTCGTGTGTCCATATTTCATTCAGGCATTGATAATCTGCCTTAGTCCAGCCTTGTTTTTTTACTAGTTGTAGTGCGTATTGCTTGGGTTGATGTAGTGCGAACGCTTCTGTGTCGAAGCGAACTGATTTATGTATTGGTGCTTGTGCTTCTGCTGGATTTTGTATTGTCCAACTGATTACTAGCAGTATTACTGTTGCGATTTTTAGAGTCTTCAATTTGCGCCTCCTTAAAGAGTGCGTGTCTTTGTCGCTTCTTGATTATCGTAGTTTTCGGCTACCTTGAAATGAGAGCGTGCTCTGAGTCTTGTCGCCAATTCATCGGGCGATTTGCTTGTTGCAAATATCTGCGCTCTTTCAGGGTCGCAGGTTGGGCACGGTCTAACACCATCATACTGTGTTGTAACCATAGTTGATTGCCCATTAGCACGCTTTTCTTCTTGATATGTGAAACTTTCTGTAATCCAACCAGCATCACATTCCCTGTGCGTACATACGCAATTAAAGCGATAACATTTGATTGGTTCGTTATCTAAACGCTTAACGATTAAATTGCGCATTGTTGGATTGACTTGTTTAGGGTCGCTCATGAATCCTCCTCTGGATCTGGAATATCGATTCCTTCGTCTTCATCTTCTATTCCTAATGCGTAATTATCTCCGTTCAACCATTGTGGCTCCCTAGGCATTGTTTTCCCTTTCTGTTATGTGATTGATGATTCGTTCTTTGATTATTTCTATTGTTTTTTTTAAGTCATACGGCATAAGAGGGTTATCTTCTGCCGTAATTTTGATTTCCATATCTTTTATTTCTTGTATTACCTTTTCCAAATCGGTAATCATTTGCTTCCGCCCCAACCACTACCGCGAAAGTGTGCAGGAGTAGCGGTATATTTTCTTTTCATCTGTTCTTTACAGATTCTGCAAGCGACTGTTTCGGGCGCAGTTCCGATTTGAAATGTCTTTTCTACTACTCCGTCAAGCAAACATTCATATAAATAAACTGCCATCACAGTTCCTTCCTTATTTCAGACAATGCGCTATTCATCGCGGTTTCGTGTCCGTCTAGCCAGATATGCGCCAGATCATTCATAGGCTCATCTTTCCAGCGAGCCGACTCGACATTGGCGATAATTTTCATAATCAGTTCATAATGATCTACTAGCGCCATTGTGGTTGCCCCTTACTTTTCTTTCCATATTCCATACCGAAGTAAAAGAATATTAAATTAACGTCCCAGCCGAAACGGTCAAACTGCACTCCTAATTGGAACCCGCGAAGCTTCCCTATGTGAAGCCAAACTCTTCCTATATTTTTTGATCTATTTCTCATTGAAGTAACTCCTCTATTAACTGAATAGTCTTGCACGGATATTTGATATTGGTTCCCCAATGGTCTTTACAAGTAGAACAGTAATTAGCACCGCTAGGAATATGCAGTTCAACGACTGCTTTCAGTATGTCGTGTAGCAATTCGGGATACTCGTCAAACCTATCCCATACAAGTTGTATCAGGTCTGCGTGTTCCACTTAGTTACCTAATACTTTGTCTGCGATCAACGCCTGAACTGATAGGGCGACATTATCGATACCAGCCTTAACGATTGCCTTGCGATTATCCATTAACTTCATATTGCAGATTTCGTTATAGATATCTAACCGCACTCGCGCTTCTAGTGCCGCGACCATACGCATAGTGACTTCTGTCTGATCGTCTGTTGGAGTATCAAGGATTAACTTGCCGTCAATGACTTTCCAATGGTTTTCTTTGCATAGTATTTTCATTTTCCTGCCTTCTCCTTGTATAAGTTTTGAGCCACGCGCATTGCGTAACTCACTAGATCGTCTAACTCCTTGCTCGCTGCCTGATCAATCGCTAATAACGATATGCGCCCGAATCGCTTAGTCATTTGACCTATCCTGCCAATTTCGCTGGAAGTCAGTTGGCGACTCTGCAATTCAGATACATACCAAACTGTCAGGGCAATACACCCACCAACATCATCAGCATCATGCAATTTATCCCACTCATCTTCAACGAGTCTTGATAAATTCCACGCGTTGATTCCGTTAGCGCGAGCCTCGGCTAATTTATTGCTGATATTGCTAACAGCGATTTTTGCACTATTAACGCGAGGCGCGACCGCCATCGAAGTTTCGCTAGAAACTTCTGAGGTAGTACTTGTAGTTGGGTTGGGTTGGGTTGGGTTGGGTTGGGTTGGGGAAGGATAACTTTCGCGTTTCATTTGCGTTTCACCGCTATCGCTATGAGCGCGCTTTTTCTCCCTGAATTGCTTAACACGCTCACGCGCTTGCTCGCGCTTAACAGATACCTTCTCCTTAGTAGGCTGGTATTCCGTATAAGAGCGAATCAAGTATTGGAAGTTGTCGGGATCGTTTTCCCATAATCCAACTCTGATCAAGTCTTCGGCATCTTGCTCATTCCAGTTCATTTTGTTGTAAGCAACATACCCAATAGCACCATCTGTTAGAAAGCGATTCGCGTAACATAATGCTTCTACATATACACGAAACGAACTATCAGATAATTCAACGACCTTTGGGTGGTCGGCGAAGTTGTCATCTATTCTGACCCAAGACATTATTTCCCTTTCTTAATTGTTAATCGCGTAGTCGGTTCGCCCTGCCTAGTGGGTACATACCCAAGCAGTTCAATGATTCGCGCCTCATCTGTTGATGTTCTACCTGAAACAGAACTCCACTTGATAGTCACGCCATCAAGCGTTACCCCTGTGACCCCTTCAAGCATAGCCTTTGCCCCATCTTTCTTTTCCTTATACGCCTTCTCTGCTTCGCCGTAAGTCAGGTAGTCTTGTGCGGCTTGATTGATTTCGGGATCATCAATAATCACAGAGTCAGCGATATCTTTTTTTCCAACACCTGCGCAACCGACTAATCCAGTAGCATCGTAATATCCGCAATAATTCGCGCAAAATGACGCGTCTTTTTCGGGCGCAGGTTGTCCTGTGAAGTCTTTGATTTCTTTAAGCCACGACAGGGCGTTCAACGCAATTTCGCGGTCATACGGCTCGCTATGAACTTTTACGGAGGTTTCGTCGCCGTCCCTAGGAATCGCTAGAAGTGTGACTGTCTTGACAGTTCTTCCATTCGCTTCCAGTAGGTATCCATACAACTGCACCTGCCAGCGTTGCTGCTGAGAAGGGAAGTAAGCAAGGTTGCGTAGTTTGGTTGTTTTCCAATCTACGATTTCACCGCGTGAAGGAATATACAGATCGACGTGACCAGTCAATCCTTCGTGTTCTACTTCAACTTCCATTTCATAAGAGTCCCCGAATGGGTCTTGTGATTTCAACGCATTTTCAATAGCGTGATGAATGGCAGTACCCATAAAGGAAGCAAGTCGCAGAGTGCTGGGATTAGTTGATTGTTGATTATGCAATTTATACCAAACTTTACGGCGACACCCACCAATTTCGGAAGGTCCTATATTCACCTGCTTAGAGCGTTCACTATTTTTACCTGAGCCGATAACTGCTTTCAAGATTGTATTTGCTACTGATTCCATCTATATCCCCTTATACCTCTAACGATGCCCTGACGGAAGTCCCGACAGAGCGCACGATATCTACCTGCGTTCTTAATCTATTCGCGTTGGCTCGCGCTGCTTTCACGGTAGCCTCAGCGATATTGAGTACCGTATATTCACTACGGCATTGAATAAGTGCCATATCTTCAACATCTTGGACTCTCATCTTTATCCCTGATTCGTTCAAAGACATTCTGACTTCCGCGATCTTGATTTCATATTCCACTTTGGCTTGGTGATAACCATATTCAGCATCACTCAGTTGTTTGTGTCCTTCATCAATCTCTTTAGAAAGATTGACTAATCTGCGTTCAACAGATACAGGGGTTAGGATTTCAGCCACGAGTTGTTTCCTCCTCTGTTGTAGATAGGGGCACATTTAGAACAGAAACTATCGTCCACGATGTGATTATCAATCGGTGCGTTGCAGACCGCGCACGAGTAACTTCTTTTTTGTAGGTGATTGCATGGGTTGTTTCCCCAACGCCATTCCCCACAACTGCATCTTGTAATGTTTTCATCGGACATTCCTACTCCCTTATTAGTTGGCGATTAGAACTGCTTGCGAGCGACCTGACTTACCAGTACGCCTTCTGCCTGAATCAACTATCAACCCTTTCGCTTTCAAAGTTGATGGTCGAGCAGTAACAGAGGAATAAGAGAGTTGAGGGAAGCAACTGCGTAATTCATCGGCAGTCATTCCTCGCTCTCCTGCATCTTTGATTGCACGCAAGACCATTTCTTCCAATCCAGTTACGTTTATTGAATTGGCTGCTTCAATAGATGTATCTGTTGCATTGTTGCGTACTAAGCGCAGCGAACCGCGCTTAGTCTGCTTGATTGGTTTTCCCATATTTTCATAATGGGTACGCATCATTACGTGAACTTCATAGAAGTCTTGATGCTTAGCAGATTTACCTGTGCTCTTTAATGTTAGAACATCAAATGCAACAGGGTGAAAACGGCAATTTTCATCGCCGTAATCATCAATCCATATACCCTCATACTTACGCATTGTATTTTCACACCAGAAGCAGTGAGTTTCTAGATCAGGCATTTTGATTCTCCATAATCTCTGTACGGCGAGCGAGCATAATTTGGCGCAGAGTTGTAGTAGTGCCGTTGTAGTTGAACTCGATATCAAGATCAACTTCGTTGGCATTCCACATTTTCTTTAGCACTTCCATATTGCTAACTAGACCGATGGTTGTTGCTAATGGTGTGCCGTCAAATGGCTCTGCGACTTCTTGCACTTCAATCGCTTTGACTTGCACTGGTGCGTTATCCGCCTGATTCATTTCCTCGGCAGTATAAATACCTGATAGATCGTTAGGAAATGCTTTGCGAAGTGCAAGAGATTCAGCGCATTTAGCAAGCATTACATCAGGCATCTTCGCCCATAACCCCATCGGCTTGCCATCTTTACCGATTTGACCATAGGCATCCATACGCGCAACTGCCCATAGTGGTTCAGCGAAACCTTTACGATATACGCCGACTTTCGCAGCAAATGGTGGTGTGGACTTCAACCAAACATCAGTCCATTGTCCATTTTCGTCGCACCATAGTGGTTCGGCTTGACCAGCATATTCACCGCTACGCTGAGCGACAATACGCAATCCGTCAATGCTGGATTGAATGGTGTACCTGCCACCGCGATTGATCATATAAATCTGCCGAGCGAATGGGTCTAATCCTGTTCGCTGACAGTAATGCAAGAAGACTGCTAATTCAGGCTTCGGTGCATCGGCTAATCCGATCTGCTTTAGTGCGGCAAGTTGCTTGTCGTCCCACCAAGATTGATCGTCTTGTACTTTTAGTAGTGCATTACTCATTGGATTGCCTTCCGTTTTTGTTATTCAGGCGTGACAGGTGCACGCCAGTCTTTGATTGTTTTGTATGTCCATAATGGAGTGCGCGAATACTTAATATCAGGCTTCGGCATTTGATTACGCGCTTTATACGAAGTAATCGTTGCTTCGCTGATGTTAAGAAGTTTCGCTATTTCCGTGATGGTCAAGAGTGTGTCGTCTGACAACATAACTGCCTTTCTTTATTTAGTTTTATTGCGGAGGAAGCGAATTTTGATATCGCTTGGATTATTGTCTGCGAAGGCGTGAAGCACGATGCCTTCTAATTCATCAACGATCCCTGCTTTGACTTCACTAGGCTTAGTGGCATCAAGGATTTGCTTGTTCCAATCAACTGTGACATTGACTCTGACTTTCTTCATATATTGCCTTCCGTTAGTAGTTGGTGTTGCGGTTGTACTTTACAGGGTTGTCCTGTAAATCTAGAGGAAGGCGCGACATAACACGCATACTGTTTAAGGGCGCAAAAAGCCGTTAGAGCCTTTGATATTGCTTGCCTTAACCCTTTACCCCTAAACAGTATTCAACGCGTTAGACAGGGTTTCTAGCCCCGATTTTTACTTGCGTATATGTATAACTACGCGTTGATAAGGAACTGTGCCTTCTGCTTCAATGACGAGTCGCCACCAAGTGACTTCTCAGCGCGGATAATCAACTTATCCTCGTTTCCGCGTACTGGCTTGAACCAGTCTGCGTATTCTGCGACTGCGTTATAGGCAGCCCACGCAGTACCAGCAACGATCTGCTGAGTAGGTGCTTTCCACAACTTCGTGAGATCAGCGCGAGTCTGCATTACTGCATTTACCTTGCGTTCCGTTACTCCGTTGCCAGTTGGCTCAGGAATCAACTTTTCAACGAAAGCCTTGTAGTCGGCATCGGTGTATTTGATAGACAGGAGTTTTTCAACTTCCTGCTCAAACGCTTCCTGATACTTGAATACCAAGCCTAGAGTTTCGCGTGCTTGCTGAACCTTGCCAGTTGCGCCCGAAGTATGTTTCAGCGCAATCTTGGAACTCGCCTTCTGAACTGCTAACCGAATTTGATTCGTGCAAGTCAAACGCAACGGAGTCACCGCTACTGTGAATGATGATGAGCCGTCGTGACTGTTGGTGGCAATAATGTATTTATCAATGCCATCAGTTCCGTTAGCAAACGTCATTGTTTCAGGGAACTTCATCACGATAGCAACTTTCTCTCCGTTGCCTAGCGATACTGCGCTTTGGAATACCGCACCTGCATCATCAACCAAGTGGTTGAGGAATGAAAATGCTTCTGTATTTTGAATCGGCGTATAACGATTACCAACTACGCCGAGAGCCTGAGTACCCTGCTTTGGATGCTCGCGGTATGTGATGAACTTGTTTTCTACTTGAAGCAATTCACCGCCGATCTCTACGCCGACTGGTTCATCGCTGACCTTAACACGCCAGTCAAGTTGCGCCATTGACAACGCTTCCTCGGCAGTCATAGCGCCATCAGTCTGTACGCCAATTCTGTTCCAGGGCACTTCACGGTTTCCAGCGATAGCGCGTGAGCCGTCGCTGAGTTTTTCTGCATAACTGGTTGTTGATCTTCTAGCCATTTTACTTCCCTTTCTTATTCTGTGAGTAGCCTCATCAGTAGCAGCGATTACTGCTAGACGCGGAATGTGACGGCACTCCGCGTTTCGGCTTAGTCTTTCAAGTAGTTATCTTCTGAGTTGATGCACTGAGCATCGCGGCAAAAGAAACCTTGCGCATATTGACCGCGCACTACTTCTTTCTTGCAGATACCGCAAGTAATGAAACCAGTCTTCTTAGACATAACCGCCTCCAACTACTTTCAATTCAGCCCAAGTATTGCGCTCATTCAACTCATCAAGAATGGAAGCAAGTTTTGGTGCTACTAAATCTTCTAGCATCGCCTCTAACATCATTCTTTGATTTTCAGGTGGCAGTTTTAACAGTCTCTTTGCCGTTTCATTATTTTCATCTATGATCGTTTCGAAGTGTAAATCGTGCTTAATTGATATTGTCATTTGCCTTCTCCTCTGTGTCTAGTTCTTCTTGATGGATTAAAGTGCATTTTCTGCACACATATATTTTGTAGTTCATATAGAACCGCTTGAACAGTCGCGCGTTAGTGATAGAGCACATACCGCAAGCACTCACTTTCCTTCCTCTTTCAATACAGAGATTGCTTGCTCTAGTTCGGCGATCCTTTCTTGTCGTGTCTTGTGCCTAGTTTCAACACCGAGCATTGCTAATTGTTCAACATAGATACTTTGATATTCGTTAAAGTGCCTTCTGGTGAGAATTGTTTTCGCTCTTGATGCGGCTAGTTGCCTTTCGTTTCCAGTCATTCTGTTTCCCCTTCTTTCATTTCTTGATATGCCTGCTCGACATATCCGTTGATTGTCGTTTGCGTGTTGATAAGGACAGCCCAAGTAATTTTCGGGTCGTCCTTATCTAACGCGAGTTGATAATTGTTAAGTGCTAGTTCAATCCACTTCTTAGTCCAAGGATTCACGGGTATAAGAAATCCTTACAACCTTGGCTCATCTTGGACAGAGGAACATCGCATCGTTTGGGCGTAGTCAATTCCCCTAACGCCCAAACGATTCCTACGATTACGAGCAACGCAATAATGCGTCGGAGTATGTATTTGTTTTTCATTAGTTATCTTCCTGTACATCGAAGTCACAAATATCAATGGACTCGTTGGTTTCGTCTAGATCGTCGCTGACTCCGTATGTGTTGATAGAAACATCGAAATTGCTTTCGTCAATCATCTCAACATCAAAGTCAATCGGCGCGGTATATGTGTATTCAACCTGAACTGTGAAGGACACAGTAACTTCCTTAGTCAGTTCAATGTCGCAGTCTGTCGCTAGTTCTTTCAACTCATCAACAGAAGCCGAGTCGTCATTAGTGACGTGCTCCACAATGAAAGAACGCACTGTGGCAATCAAGTCATTCAACTGCTGGCGTTGATAAGTATTGGAATTACGCAACGACTGAATCAATGCATCTTTTGACTCAACTGCTTTGTGGTAATTAGCGAATTCCTCAGCAATCACTTCAACGCTATTTTCTGCGATGAATGCCTCCGCTACCTGAAGTGGTGTAAGAGGTGCTGAATCGGTTGTGTTTACTGTTGCTTCTGACATTTGTATCTCCCTTTGTTTTCTGATGGACTCATCAGTAACGGCAATTACCGTTAGACCGCCCGAAGGCGGTTTCGTCCTATGCTTTGGCTAGTTCTTGCTTAACTACCTTTTCTAGTTGCTTGAAGAATTGACTAATAGTCTTGTTCGTTGAATTGGTATATAAGCCGATTCGCTTCTTGACATCTTCGAGAGTAAAGAAGTAATCACCGTCAGGACCATTAGCGAGCGCGCCGAAAGTTGCTTCAACGGCTTTGAGTCGAGCATAGAACTCAACATAATTTTCTTCTGTGATCGCGTTCATATTCACCGTCATAGTTGCCCATATCAATGAATTTGTAATTCCCCACTCTTTACCTTCTGCAGTGATTCCTGCGAAGTCTGAGCAGTTTTCGATATTCCAATGTAGTGCCATTTCTATCTCCCTTTGCAATTGCCTATTCTCATCAGTCACGGTTCGGCGTTCCGTGAGACGGCACGCATTTTTAGTATGCGCGCCGTTTCGAATTTATTCCCTTGATTTGATTCGCCAGTAATTCGCTATATGGTTAATCACTTGACCGTTGCGCTAGAAACTTATCTGTCACTCGCTCGCTGAATAATCAGGTCTTCGCGGATTTGTTTCACGGAACCTAGAACTGGTTCGGGCGTCGTTCGTGTGATACCTAAGTTACTCAATCAACATTATTATTTCGAACCCGATAAGACCTGATATTGCTGGTTTCGGGGAAATGATGTTTTCACTTCGCTACCCAACTGACTTATGTAATTAGTGAGTATTAGTTTTCTGTCACGCGATTTATTTCCCTAGGGATTTATATGAATAAATCGCTTCACCAGTTTTACTAACCTGACTTCTAGTTTTTTCACTTCTGTCGGGCTATCCTTGGATATACCCCCGACGCGTGCCTAGGGGTTCAGTTTATACAGGCTGGCCCTGTAAAGCAAGTCCAGACACGCGGTGCCCTGCTCTAGTTTTAAGGGTCATTTGCTGGGTTATGAAGCTTCACCGCTACAATCGGGCTATGGCATACACTCATATTGAACTTCGTTGCGGTGGACTCGTTGTGAATATCGAGACTGAACTTGCTTATCCTGATGCTATGGACGATCTGTGTAATCGCACTCTTAATCTATTCAAAGAAGGCGTACTCGTTGCTAAAGAAAACGACATTGATATTACAGTTATGAGCCTTCACACTTCTGACTACGGAGACGAAGACTTAGAAGACTAATCAAGCCAGACTTGATACTGGGCAGTCACTCTTCCCTTTTCGGGATCAACGAAGTGAAGTCGCTGAGAAGGTAGCCCCGAAGCAGCCATAGAATCTCTCGCGTAACGATTGTCCGATTCCGTTGAGCCAGTCCAGTAAAGATTGAAGTTCTTTTGAATCGGCTCCTGTGCGTGTCGGTGATAATGTCCAAGGTAAATATCGTGGAAATCATAATCGTGTGCGCCAGCCTTCCAGCGATTCGCACCGGCAATCCAAGCGGAAGGCGAAGCAAATCCTGAGCGACCTAACTCATCTCCGTGCATTAGGAGAGCGCGGTAGTTACCGACTGCTACTTCTTGAATATCTTCGGGGCAATCTTCCCAAGTCAAACGCTTCTCGGTTTCAAGAAGCATAGTTCTAGCGAACGAATAACACATTCGATCTACATTGTCACTCTTAGGAACCTCGGCTCGCTTTCCGCCGATTCTTCCGTGATTGCCCCATTCGGCTACGACAGTTACCTTCTCGAAGTTAGCAAGCATTACTCTAACGAAATCCATTAAGAGGCGAGATACATTGACCCATTGTTCGTGAAGCGAAGCATCAATCTGCCATAACTGCGCAGGGTAATTGAATAAGCCTTCAACCATATCTCCGCCGAACATAACTACGCATTCTCTGACAGGGTGATGAACGCGTTGCAATTCAGTCAGCGTTACAATCTTTTCAGCGAACTGCATTACGCGTTTACGCATAATCTCAGAGTTATATGAAGTAGTTACCTTTGCGCCTTGCCAGTCTGTTGAGTGGACTAAGGCTACTTCGGGCTTTCCTTTGCTTAGGTCTTTCTTAGGTGCAGGGACAGGAGCCACTTTGCCTAGAGCAATCATTGCTTCATAAGCACCGCGCCGAGTCGCTTCCGATAATTCTAGATTGCGGTTCTTAGCATCGGCTAATTGTTTCTGCGTATGAAGTAATGCTTTGCGTAGTTCAACAGTCTGCTCGTTTGATTCTACTTCTTTTAATTTATTTTCAAGACCCATGCTTAACCACGATTTCCTTCGCTAGTTGAATATAACCGATCTTGTCATTCCAAGAGTCTTCGTGAAGCGGATTAGCAAATACGCGAACACTTTTAAGGGCATCCATCATTAACGCCACTTGGTGAGGCGGTATTTCTTCAATCTGAAGTAGAGCACCCCATAAACGACCAATGGTAGTGAAATTAGTATAAGAATCACCGTACTCTTCTTGACGGTCCGCGAGAATTTCATTTACTTTGTCGCGCATCTGCATAATCCGTTGCGGTGTTTATTCAAAGTTTCGTGACCGAGTTTATGTCCATCTGAACGCAAAGCCATAACTATCGTATTGGTGGATATCCCATTATCAAGTGCTTTATTAAACGCAACCTGATCTTCTTTAGAAAGTTTATCTACGACTAAAACTACTGGACACTTTTCCCAGCGAGTTACGCGGTATTGATCTATCTTGTCTGCTAGAGCCATTTGCTCCACCTCCTTAGAGGAATAGTAGCAGGAGAGGCATCAGGATTAGATCAAGCCTTCATAGGCGAGTTCAAAGAAGTCCGCTTGGGAATCAACATCACGATAGGTCGGCACGATAACGCTGAGCGGAGTATCCATAAATGCAGAAACGCCCTGCACCTTCCCCAAGAGCAAAGCGTTTCTTGCTATTAAGTTGTAGCGCAATCTTAGTGGGTTTCTAAGTTGTTTGCATACGGAGTTGAAATATGTGATTCAGGAAGAACATTTGGTGAAGTGCTTGGGTTATGAGGAACTGCTGCCCCGCCCATAAATGAAGGAACGACAAACATCAAAACTTTCTTGATATCAGTAGAAAATCCCGTAGCACCCCAAGCGGTCATGCCTGTACCTGCGGCAAGAGTCAGAGCCTTTGGATCGGTCAGTTTTAATCGAATCATGGCAACTTCTTCATTAATTCGGTATAGGTGGCTTGGTTAATACCCGTAACTGGCAGTCTATTGGCGCTCTGGAAAGTTTTGACGGCATAGGCTTGGGTATCTGACCAACCGCTATTCTCAAAGGCTTGTGGGAGCAACCCTGCCTTAAATAGAGCCTTCTCAACAGCAAGCACCGCAGCAGTTTTGCCAGTCGGTTTGTAATCGCTTGCGTTCCATGCGGGTGCGGAAAAGGTTGTTGTGGGCTTGGTTGTGGCAAAGTTTGAGTTATGAGTGACGGCTACACCACCTGCGCCGAGAGCAGTAGCCCCAGCAACTCCACCCGCCATTAATTTGTTTGTGCCTAGCGACTGAGTGGGTTTGATAGTTGTTGAATAGGCAGGGCGAACAATCGCCATAACATAAAGATAAGGGCGATGGCGAAGATAAACTCCACCCCCATTGGCTTGCGAGGCTGAGAGCGCGTGATCGGGTGAGGTGTTGC
>Ga0208740_1000209_pt1 | contig 21213 bp, 26 predicted proteins | sample CryBogCBE08Jun09_FD_184567 | JGI IMG/M metagenome (GOLD analysis project Ga0208740, IMG submission 184567) | Freshwater microbial communities from Crystal Bog, Wisconsin, USA - CBE08Jun09 (SPAdes) (version 2) | ecosystem: Environmental > Aquatic > Freshwater > Lake | place: Crystal Bog...
GCAATGCGGCCATAGAGTCGGCTGAGGGCACCGGCACCGGCACCAAAAACACGCATACCGCCTTGAAGAACGCCAGCACCCTTAATAACTAAAGCAGAGGCACCCATAATGCCAATTGCGGTAACCAATGGTACAAGAACAAACTTCATTTTAAGAAGTCCGTCTACAACGCCCAATAAAACCTTGCTTAATTTAATAGCGGTAGGCGTAATTTCTTGACCCAACTTGACCATTTGACCCATAAAAGTTTGTTCCATGCGACGGAACTGGGCTTGTGGAGTGGCATTGGCAATAGCAAGGTCTTGATTTAATTTCTTTTCCGTTGAATTTCGGTCAATGTACGCTTGAATACCCGCAATTTCACCTGGGTGCATAATAAGGGCGTCAATGGTTGCTGAACTGCGCGAACCACCGTACGCTTTTGTAACGATAAGGTTTTGAAGGGTATTCAACCATTGAGCACCGCTAACGGCTGTTCCATTGGCACCAGAGGTTGTGGTGCCCAAAGCAGCGGCAGACATTGAACCAAGTTTTCCAGCGGTCCATTCGTCCAAAACTTTTTGCGGAATTGTTCCGGTTGCCCATTTTTCAATTTGGGCTCGAGCGGCAGCCGCACCGGTTAGAACAACGCTTTTTCCCTGCGCGTCTTTTGTGGTAGTTGTTTCCTTGAACGCAGATGGGTTGAAGCGTTGCAAAGCCTGGTGCAAGTATTCGGCGGCAGCGGTAATTCCGCCCTTGCCCGAAAGCAACGCACCTAACTGGCCGGTGCTAACGCCAATCATTGACATAGCGGCAGAACCCTGCGCACTGGGCGCGGTCATAAGCGTAAGGGCGGTTTTAGCATACTGACCAGCAGTAGAACCAGGGGTACCCAACGTGGTCAAAAGGTCTACAAATGAAGCACCACTTGATGCTGAAATATTGTGAGCAGACAACGAGGCAAGCAACCCTCGGCCCATAGCGGAAATAAATTCCGACTGCTTAATGTCACCACCACCAACAGCAGCGTTAACCCAGGCAGCAGCCTTTTTTGGGTCGGTACCAATCCCCTGAAGGTTGGCGTTCATAATAGCGCCAATAACTCGAGCAGATTGTTCTGAAGGGGCGCCGCCGGCCACGCCGCCAAGAACGTTCAGGTTTGCAACCTGTGAAGCCATTTGCCCCAATTGCTTATTAGTGGCGCCCAGCCCACCGTTCCAACTCGCCGTGGCGGAGGAAACACGGTAAAGAATGTTGGCTACGTCAGTAAGGTGTATACCAGTGTTTTTGGCAATGTTGACGGCTTCATTGGTTAAGAAGGGGAGGCTTCCTGGCGCTCGCCCGGCTTGTGTAATGGATTGCGTTAACGCAGCATTAAACTGAGTGTAATTTTTAATTGCTTCGTAAGCAACGCCGCCCACAGCCAATGTGCTCCAAGTTGCCGCCTTGAGAAATTCGGGAGTTCCTAGGCTGCTAATCTTGGAAAGAATGCTCGTTGTTTTTGCTTTTTCACCGGTAGCGGCTTTGCTGGCCGTTGCCATTTCTTCATCAGCGACAGCGGCTTCTCGAGTTGCAGAAGCGGCCTCCTTCAAAGAAGTAACAAGCAAACGCAACTCAGCAATTTCTGCCTTCATTGCGCCGGTGGCTTTTTCGGTCTCCTCGGCACCAAGCATTGTGGCAGCCGTGTTGTCTTCGGTGGCCTTAGCAGACTCATTCATAACCCTGATAAGGTCAGTCAGTTCTTTAGTTAGAACACTGGTCTGCTTTGAGTTGTCCGCCATCGTCTTGACAAGTTTGCCGCCTGTCTTGACGTTATCGCCCATTACCTTTGTAAGGTCATCTATCGACACCTGAAGGGCGTCAACGTTCTTGACGGCATCACCCGTCTGTACGTCTAGATTAAAACTAAGTTGTTCATTCATAGTTGACCTTATAAACAAGAAAACCGCTACCCCCGAAGAGGTAGCGGCCATCCTGCCGCTCGAATTGGTTAGTAAGCGGGGTTAGTAGTTAGAAAATCTTGGCTATTGTTTTTGCAACTTCGTAGCCAATAAGTTCAGCAAGAACTTTGATTTCTTCGATTTTTTCTGAATTCTTTAATTTGATTGCACTTTGGATTACCGCCATGCTAATCAAATAATCTTCAGGGCCCTGGCTCAGTAGAGTTGTTGACTCCATGCCTAGGTAAACGGCATACCCCGCGGCTTCAACGTAGGGGTCTTCGCTCAGGGCTTTTAGAAAGTTTCGTCAGCCTCGTTGTTGGCAATGTTGCTCCAACGGAACAGACGATTGGCTGTTTCAATCAAGTCGCCCTCTGCAAAAAAGGTAGCAACTACAACATCAGTTGCGCGTGCGGCCTCGATGCCAAGAGCGTCAGCCATAACCTCGTCAAAGCGGGTCCAGGGGCTGTGTGGCTCGTTGGGACGCAAGGACAATTTATTGTCCTTGTCGCCATTCATCACGGCGTATACGCCAATACAAGCGTCAAGAAGCATCTCAGCGTTAGCCAAAAATGACCAGTCTGTGTTCTTGTCGGCTTTAGCCTTTGCTTGATACTTCTCAATGGTGTGCCCCAACTTTGTAGCAGAGACCGGCTTGAAGCGCAAGTAAAGTTCGGGATTGTCCCAGCGGGGAACCTTAATGTCAATGTACAAGTCATTGACAATTTGTTCGCGACGCTTCTTCAATGACAAGAGGGGAGTTGTCTCAACCAATTGGTCGGCAACTTCCCCGCCTGTCACTAGAATTTCGTCCTGCCCCTCGATTTTAAAATCAACCATGTTTCCTCCAGGTTTTATTTTGTTAGTATGTTATCAGATTAGATAACGGCTGTTGTGCCCCAAAGCGATGTACCCATTGAAGTGCTAGGCTGGCTTGTGGCCGTGGTGGCCGAAGCAGAAGTAAGAGCAACGGTTTCAACCGAAAGACCAACCTCAAGCATACGAACGCTGTTGCTGTTTGAGTCGGTGCCACCAGGCATGGCCTTGTTGAGACGTCCGGTGTAAACCGTACCAGAACCCCATGCGTTACCACCGTCGTCCAAAGGCTGAACGGTAACAGCAACAATAGAGTTACCAATCAGTTGCGTTAGGTCAGACCAAATAAGGTTGTCAATTGACGTGTTCCACGCCTTAGTGATGGTAACGTCCGAGTAAGTAGGCAACGCCAAGAACGAAATCTCTGGACCCATGCCACCAGGACGGTGCTTGTTGATTGTGCTCTGAACATCGCCGCCGCTGAACTTGTCGAAAGTGACAGGGGTGTTTCCGGCCAAAATGCTTGCAAGAGTGACGCCGAGAGGTTTTGCCAGAATTGTAAGCGATACAAGAAACTGTTGTTCTGAACCGAAATACGTTGGGGTACCTGTATTATTGTACGTTGTTGACATGTGTTTTCCTTAGTGTCTAGTTCTAGTTATTGAGGAAGCGTTGCAGTGACGGCGTACTTAACAATGCTGATGTTAACGAATTCACCAAAGGGTGACATTTTGAGGCTAACAACTGCATTGACCTGACCGGCCTGAATTGTGGCGGGAGTGTTGACCGTAGGACCAGTGTTCACAACGTATGCCGAACCAGCGGTGGCGCCATAAAGGCTTCCGCGCAACCAATAAGCCTGGCATTGAGCGCCAAGCGCACCGGCCAACTTGCCAAACAATTGGCCCTTGGCGTCAATTTCCTGAAAGACGAATCCTTCGGCAATGGCGTCAAACTGCGAAACAACCTGCATACGGAAACGAACGTTGTTGAAGTAAATCCAAGCGGGGTTCACAGCAGCAGAACGGAATCCGTAGATGCAAATTGTGCCAACGTTTGCCACGTTACGGATAACGTTGACGCCAGCGGCATTGAGTGTTGCGCGGTCAGACGAACCGTACAACTGCGTAAGGCCAGTCACGTAAGTGGCGTTTCCGCCCGTAATGCCAGCAGCAGGAACGTTGGCATCGTGTCCGGCGTCATTCTGAGCAATCTTGGCAGCGGCCAAGGCAACTGGAGCAACTGTGCGCGTAAACGCATATGGGTTGGTTGTCGAAGGGTTGGTGTTTACCGTGCCAGGGGTCAAAAGCCAAGGACCAAAGAAAGCGGCGTATGAAGGGTCAACCACGGCAACGTTTGTTTGGAATGTTGTAACTGTCGAAACCAGTGTGGCGGCTGTAGCCGAGTTAGGGGCATCCAAGAGGGCAACGCGGTTGTTATTTGCAGCGTGGTTAGCAAGGCTAACGTACATGGCAGCGTTTGTGTTGCCGGGGTACGAAACCTGGCCGGGACCATACGCTTCAGTAATCGAAGCAAGCGCGGCTGTAACGTCAGTGTCTGCAACTGCAACGTCAGTGCCACCAGTCATGTACACGGTCAAAGGCGTAACAGTGGTTGTGGGCAGTGAAGAAATCAGCGTAGCGGTAGCCGAGGCGCCGGTGACAGCAGTACCAGTTGCAGCGTTGGTCACTGTGAACTGAGTGCCGCTAGCGGTTGCAATTACAACGTTTGAAAGGTTGAATGCCGCAGTTGAAAGACCAGCAATAGTAACTGTCTGACCAGCGGAGAAAGAGTTGACAGCGGTGTATGTAACCACGCCACCAGTAGCCGAGGCTGCTGTGACGGTAGCGGGGTTGGGGGTAACGGCAGAAGCGGTCACAAGGCCCTGATACAAGGGCAGCGAGTTCACCCAGTTGATAACATCAGTGTCGCTCGAAAGACCAGTAATCGAAGCGTTGGTAACACCGTTATAGGCAATGGTTGCGCTGTAGTTACCAGCCGAAATAAAGTTTACGGTAAGGATAACACCAGCCGCAGATGCGCCCGAGGAGTTGGCCCATGTGCCCTTACCGCCAGCGGTAAGAGTCCAAACGCCACCAGCGGAGCCAGATGTGGCGGCAACACCGGTTGATGCGGGCTGAACGCGCACCACAAATGCCTGCATACCACCTTCGCGGAAGTACACATCAAGGGCGTCGTAAAGAGCCGTGCTGTTCATGTTGGGCAATGAGTAACGACCAGTAATTTGACCGTTAACAATTTGACCAAAAACAGAGTTGAAGTCATTCATTGACTGAATTGGAACTGGGATGTTTGCGGGACCCGCAGCGACTCCAAGCGCAAACCAGGTACCCGTAGGGTTCTGGACTGAGACATTGGATGTGTTGCTTGTCACCGTGATATTAACACCGGGGGCTTGAGCCATTAGATTTCTCCTGTTGGGCTAGTAGAAACAGTTTCCTGATTCTTAGAATTTTTGGTTTGTGTTGCGGCCTTTGGCGCTACTTCTTCTGCAACGACCGGAGGCGTTACATCGGGAACTAGGCTGGCGTGACCATTTGAGATAAGGTCCTCAATAACCGGCGTGTCGTTGACCACATGGATTTCTCCCTGCGCCATTGGTTGCCCCAAGTCGTCATAAACTACATAGTCCGACTGGATAAGAATTGTGATTTGATTCATAGCGATTCTTTCTGCACAGTGATATTTTTGGTCTGAGACACTGGCACGGCTGCCGGAGCAGCAACTGATGGAGTTGCAACGCCACCGTAGATGTTCATTACGTTGGCAATGGTAACAAGAAAACGAATGTGCGATACACCGGTTGTTCGAGTAGAACTGTGCTCACCTTCAAGGTATTCTTCGCCCAGCCAAATGGTTGTTTCAGCAATACCGCCAAGTGCGCGATTTTGAACCATGCAAGTTCGGAGGCACGCGGCATAAGCCTGCGTAAGCGCCTCTGTTTCTTGCCAGTCAATTGAACCGTAAATGTAGACCATTACGTCAACGTGAAAATGCGCACGAACATTGTTCTGAAAAATTTCTGGTTGACCAGCGGTTCCGGGAACGGTAACTAAAATAGCCGCCGAGGAATTCTTGGGAAGCGTGCGATACTCGGGACGGTGACGGTACTCAAAAGGCACCATCAAAACGTTGCTACCAAGTGCGCGGTTGAATTCAGCAATGTATGTGGGGAGCCAAGTTTGAAGAGTGTTATAAAACGCTTCTTGAACTGTGTGACCACCGTATACAGGGCCAAAGGCATCGCCAATGTCCTGCGTTGACCATTCGGTCCACCATTGCTTTGTAGCCATTAGGAGCCCCTCTTACCAAGTGATTTGCCGCCAACTGTTGTTGTTTGGCGCTTGTAGGGCTTAACGCCTTCTTGCTGAATGATGTGACTTGCGCCAAATGGCATCATGCCAGCCTTTTTGCGTTCCATTCGCTTTTCAAATTTGCGCAAATCTTCTTTGGTTGACTGCATAAGCCAAGAGTTTGAAGGAACTTTAATTTGTTCTTTTTTGATTTCTTCTGCGGTTCCGTAAAGAACGTAAAACCGAAGAATTTCATTTGCCATTTTTACAAACTTAGGTGTCATCTCAACAAAGGGACGTCGAGGATTATTGCCCATACCAAGTTGCGCAAAAACGCCGTAGTTTTTGCCACGGCTATACTTTTCGTTTCCGCCTTCTCGGCGCGGGTCAATTATAAGTTTGACTGCTTTGTTGCCAACGTAACTCAACTCTGGGTTAGAGGCGGCTCGAGCGAGATAACCAAAGTTTAAAAGAGTCTGGTCTTGAGGGTTTCCACCCTCAGATTTTCTTTTAGCAATAGTTTTCTTGTCAGTTGGCTGCCAAACTTTTCCACCAAATGTGCTGGAATAACCATCGTGAAGAAAGCGGTCTGCTTCCATCAAACCGAACTCAGCCGCCATTGCGTTAAATGCGGGCTCTGGGTCTTCAAGGTGAATCTTGATAAGTTCTAAACGAGCAGCAACTTCACGAAAAGCCGTTTCAGCAACTTTAGATGCGTTTGCGTTTCCGTACTGAAGTTTCTTTGGGGCTGAGCCGCCAAATGCGCCCTTTTGACCATTTGCTCTTGCGCCAACAGTCATTAGCCGCGGACCCAGGGGCCAATCAACTTGTCAATTTGCTTTTCAATTTCATCAAGGTTCATCTCTCGACGAGTCTGTGGTTCAAACTCGAGCATGATGAATTTGGCGGCTTGGAAAAGGCAGGCGCGTCGAAGTGATGCCGGAATGCCGTTTGTGTAGCCGCCGTCATAGATGACTTCAATACGGCTTCCCTCGGGAGCAAAAGTTCCCAAGCGAATCCATACGTGCCCGTCAGTAACGTCAGGGCCGCGAACGCCGCCGTGAAGAAAGTCAATGGGCTGGTAGTCACCGTATGTGCGAAAAATCTTCATGGACTGAATGTTGTATGTCCATAGTTCAGGGTATGCCGGTGCGCACTGGTCAAGCCAAAAGTGGCGAACAAGTGTTGAAGCACCAAGGGCAATAGCCTGTGACATACCCAATGAACCATAAATGTCCATAGGCATGTCTGCGTTATTGCCGTACTCTACGGGGTCGATTCCAAAGAGACGGTCTTGATAAATGTGGCCCGTAAATGGAGCCAGACGACGACCAGTAATATCTTCAAGGTGAGCCGTGGCTTCAACAAGAATATCTGCAATAGTCGTTGGGTCTAAATCAACCACCAACTCTGGGTAACGCTTTGAGAAATCGGCTACCGTGGCAAGAGCAACGGGGTCCGAATATTGTGACCCGTTATTTGCCATGATGACCTATTCCTTCGTGCGTCGCTTGGTTGATGATGCTGTTTGTAAGGCGTCTGAGAGGTCGTCTCCGACCTTTTCTTCAACGACAGGTGCCTTGGGTGCCGTCTTCTTAACGGGGGCCTTTTCGACCACTTCCGTAAATACTTCTTCAACTTTATTTACTGCCTTTTCGACAACGTAAAAAAGTTCTCCGGGAATTGAGAGGAGTTCTTGAGCAAGTCGTGGGTGAATTTCTAAAGCACCCTCGTCACCAACTTTGTCCCAAACGTAGCCGGCAGCGCCGCCTAGTTCTTTCTTTGCTAACAAAACCATTTCAAAACCTTTCGATAAATCCAACATGGCGGGCGGGGGAGGAACGAGGGGCCCCGCCCGCCATGTTGAAAATGTGTGCTACTTAAACCTAAGCAACCAATTGACTAGATTAGTCAACGATGAAGTTAGGCGTGTACGACGTGTTGGTCGGCGTGTAACCGTTACCAGAAGTGCTGTCGAGAGCGGCACGAACGTTGGCCAAGCGACCAATGTACTTTGGAGCACGAACGGCGAGCGTGGTGTCCGCAACAAAGGCGAACGGCAGGCTGTCGGGCGAAGCAGTGGTCGGGAACACGTTGACAGGCTGCATCTCACGAACGTGAGGACGAACAATGTAGTTCGGGTCACGTGACATGAGGTAGATGCTCTGCTCGCCGTTAGACGTCAGCGGGTTAAGACCCGGGTTGGCGTAGTAGTACGAGGTGGGAGCGGTGCCAATAGCGTGCGTACCGTCGTTGGGGACAAGGGCAGAGCCTGTGTCGGTGATGACGGTTGTAGGCCAAATGTTACCAGTGCTGTCGGTGTAGAACGCGTCAACCATACCGATAAGGGTAAAGTTGGTGTTCACGCTCTGCGAGCCACCAGCGGCGGTGCGGTAAACCTTGTAGTGCGTAGGCTGCGAACCTTCAGGACCCGTGGGGGTCGAGAAAGACAACTTAACACCACCGGTCGAAGGAGCGGCAGAAGCAGCAGTCGAGCCCTGGATTTCACCAAAACGAGCAATGACGGGAGCCACAACGTAACCGTAGGTACCGTTCAAAGTACCAGTGATTCCGGAAATAGTCGTTGTGACTGCGCCCATCTTGTTGGTACGAGGAGCCAAGAACGAAGACTTGACAATGGGAACGCCACGGTAGGTGGGAACAATCAGACCCGAAGCAATCTCAACCTGGTCAACGAAACGCTGCTGGTTGACAAGCAACTGCGAAAGGCGGCTGTTGGCAGCGGGCGACATGAGGAACATCCATTCGGAGTTCTCCACGGGCTCGGCAACGTTGCTTTCCACGAGGTCGATGAGAAGGTCAAGCGAACCAAGAGCAAGGTTCCCACCAGCCATGTTGATGGCGTTTTGGTCAACACCGTCAGTCCATGGGTTGTACGAAGCGCCAGCCCAACCAGTCGAGCCAGAGGCACCACCGTAGTTGTCGATTGTACCGCCACCAATACCCTGCGAAGGGCCACCGGTCGAAGCAGATGTGAACGAAGCACAGATGACGTCAAGACCGTCGAACTGAGGGTACGGACCAGCAGTTGTGGGAGCCTCGGCACCCCAAATGATAGCCGTTTCCATGTCCCAGTAAAGACCGCGGGCAGCACCCTCGATTTCACGGGCGCGGAGGTCGCCAATCAGGTCTGCGGTAACAGCCTGCGAGTAACCTGTAACAGCACCAACGCTCTGGAGCAGACGAATCTGAAAGTTCTCCTGGGCGTAGTTAGAAACAGTAACGCTACGAGCGCCACCGTCGGAAACGAATCCACCGGTAGGCAGGTTAGTGCGCTTGTTGAAGTAGTAAACAGTGGAGCCCCACTTGACCGTAGGCAGCGAGCGAACCAGTGGCGCATAACGGCGCTGGTACTCAAGCAAAACTGGGTCAATCTGCTTCTGTACGAGTGCAGCAGCACCCGCGGCAGTAAGGGCCTCTTCCAAATCGTTAGCCATGGCTAATTCTCCTTAAATATTTTGGATAGGGGGTTGGTAATACTTTGCTTAGAAGCCGCGGTCGGCTTGTGCAAACTTGTGCGCAAAGAATGGAGTCGAGCCCCATGTCTCTGCCTGGACCTTGCGGAACGCCGAAGAAGTCATTTCTGACAACTTACGAGGGTCCAGTTCCTCCGACTCTGACAGGTCAGAGGCGTCGTTTCCGGTTGAACTGCCGCTGACATAGCCCTTACGGAAGGTTGCCCCACCGTTACGGTATGCCTCAACGGCGCTCTTCTTTGTTTCAGCAACAGCGGCTTCAGCAGCCGACTTGGCGGCCTCCGCAATCATTGCCTGAACTTGTTCAGCGGTGAAAAGATTTTCGCTCACGGTGTTCTCCTGTGATTCGATGGATTCTTCAGCAGCAACTTCGGCCTCTTCCTCGGCGGGGGCCTCTGCGGCCTCTTCCTCGGGGGCAACCTCAGCGGCTACTTCTTCGGGTGTTGATTCAACTGGCTTAAGTATTGTGGCAAAAATAGCCGCCATTGCCTTAAGGTCTGCGTCGGTCAGCGTTCGGGTAGCGGTCGATTCGAGCGCAATTTCCTCAGCCGGGGCCTCAGCAGTAGTCTGGTCGTCAGTCATAATGACTTCCTCCTCTGTTTGGTTAAGGGCATCGTCGCTCGACTCTGCCTGTGATACAGGTTTGCCACAGGTTGAGCAGTACATGGCGTCTTGCGGAATAGACATTCCACAGCCATCGCAACCATCAAAGTCCACAGGACTTGCAGGTACGATTGTGCCGCACTTGTGGCAGAAAATTGCATCTTCGGCACATTCAGTGCCGCAGGCTGCGCATTCCATGTTATTGTCATCGGCACCAGCACCGCTGGCTCCAGATGCAGTTGTCATCATGTCATCATCCTCTGGTCCCATGCCGCTAGCGTCGCCGGTGGCATCAACCTGTGACCAGTCAGGCTTAGAAAGGTAAATGTCACCGTCATCGTCGGGGTCAATTGCGTGCATAGCGGCAATAGCGCCAAACGCGATTCGGTTGGCAACAACCTTCAACTGGTGAGGGTCTGTTGCGTACCCGGTGATGCTGATGCTGTCGTCGTCGTTGACAAGAGCAATTGAAGCATACGCCTCAAGGATTTCCTGAAAGTCGGCAACAAGGTTTGCGTGTTCGCTAACAATGTTTACGCCAAACTTCTTAGCGGCAGATTTAATTCGAGACTTAATTCGAGCAAGTTGAGCCGCGGTGTAAAGGTTTGCGTTGTCAGGCTGATTGATGTAAGACCAAGCGGCACGAACATGTCCAGCACCGTTAATTGGGTAACGCTTCTTCTTGTCCTTTTGATAACCAGGGTCGGCGTAAGTAACGTCACCGTATGGCTTCTTAGGGTCCTTGGCCTCGGCCAGTTCTTCAAGAGCGGACTCAACAGCGTTGCGGATAATCTCTTCAGTGTCTACTACCGGCTCAAACTTCTCAACAATTTCGACGTCTTCTACAGACTCAAAAATTGCAAGACGGTTATACGATTCGGAAAGGTTTGCGTACTGAATTTCCGCACCTTCAACACCAGGGCTGTTGGTAAAGTCAATGCCGTGAATTTCAAGGTCGTCGGCGGTAGTTGCTTCTTCGCCATCACTGTGAACGGTAGCGCGAGGCTCACCCATCCACTGACCACGAATAGAAACACCCTTGATAAACTTACCAGCGGCAAGGTTGGCAACGTCGCGACCATGAGCGGTATTGGCAATCTCTGCTTCAAACGAGGCGGAGCCATCGGGCAAAAGACTAACGGCGGTAATGCGACCTACGGTTGATGTAGCATCGTCCTTGAAGGCGGCAGCGTGACTTGTAGCCATGTTTAGTGGCATTCCGTCACCCTTAGCCAAGTGCTCGTTCATGCGCTGAACGGCCTTAGCAATGTTGCCCTTTGTGTAAAGTCGGCGGTTCTTGGAAACGCCAGGCTTTAGAAAAATGCCCTTGATTACAGCGGCCTTGGTTGAAGCCATAGTTGAGTTCTCCTGAGATTCTTTGGTGTCAAGTTTCTTTATAATCCCATTAACCCAAGAACGTCCGGCGTCTCCACCCCAGCCAAGCCACGCAATGTAGCCGGCAGATGGGTTGGACTGGTTTGCCCAGTCTTTGCCCTTCTTGTCAACCTCATGGCGAGCAAAGTACGAATGCATACGCTTAATGGTGTCAGCAGATATGTGCTTGCCATTAGACAGGTCTCGAGCACGCGCAACGCCAACCGCCGTCATACCACGGCCATGTTTTCTACGTAGTTCAAGAGAACGCGTTGCGTTTGCTCGTACTTGTTGAGGAGGCGAAAAGCCGTCTGCCATGATTTTTACCTTGGTGAATAATGATGTTACAGAGGAACAAATCGCTTGCCATGTCCGCGCCATTTTTTAACGGTACGAAATCGCCTAGAGCGTGGTTTGATTCTGTTTTTAAAACTTGGCTTTTTTGCATTACCCCAAGCAGTTCGCTGAAGAAATCTGCCCGGTGCAAGTTCACCACTAAATTTTTTGTAACGCCCGTTGATAGAGGGCTTTTTAATTTTAGCCTTTTGTCGAAAATTAACAATTTTCACACCAGCAGCGTGCTGCTTAATGGAGGCTAAGTAGTACATACCGTAAATACGGTTACGGGCAAGGTTGCCTCGGAAGACTACGCTTTGATGATTGCGAGCCTTGGACACTGCGGCAGAGGTTTTGTGATAATAGCCTTTGGCCGCTCGGGCTGCAATAAGGTTATTACGTTCTGCAAGCAACTGAGCGTACGTTTGAGAACCAGCAGGATATTGAGAGTGCACTGCAAACGCACCCGCTTGCCCCATGTAGCCAGCGTGATAAACCCTTGGCGATGGGTACTGGCCCATATTATCCTACTTCTTTGGCGACCAATGCTGCCGCTTTAGCGGCGGTAAGACCAAGAAACGGATATACCGGCTGGCCTTCGCTGTAAAAAACTTGCCCGTTTATCATAATAGGTTGCTGGGGGTTATCCGCCATTTTCGTCATCCTCTTGCAAATATGCTTCGGTTCCTGAAGGCGCTTTGGGCGCGTCAAGAGTTGCCGGCGTTTGACTTGTCTTTGGCTTTGCCGATGAAGGGCTTACCGCAGACTTGGGGGTTTTTGCACCAGCACCAGCGGGAGCGCCAGGGTTAGTGTTGGGAGGCTGGGGCATATTGACTGGGCTTCCCTGAGCCTTTACAACTGCAAGGTTTGCAGCCGAAAGTTGCTCGAGGTCAGACCACAGAACCATGTTCTGACGGTCAACGAGAAGCGGGTTGTCACCGCCGTCCACTGGTGGTTCACCAATGTCCGAACGTGCCTTGTTAAGAGTCCAGGTACCGTTGCGAATGCGCTGGTCACGAATAAGTTCAATAACTTCGTCGTCTCGCCAGTCAACAACACCGAACTTAAGAGTCCAGTCGGTAATTCCGTGTGCCTGATACAAAAGGGCAAACGAAAACTTTTCGAGGACAAGTTCCTGAATAGGGCCAACCGTGTTTACACGGAAAGTCTTGTCTTGTTGAGTTCCCGTACCACCGCCAAGGTTACCGGCTTCAATGACGCCGACCTTTGATGGAGGTACACCGTAACCAGAAAGAATCTCATCACGGCGCTGCTGTAGGGTGTTCAGCCAATTACTAATTTGGTTTGTTCCCATTTCGGTGACGACCGCGCCACCCTTGGTTTCAAACAAATTACCAATGTTCCTAGCACCCAGATTTCGGATTGCGTACTGTTGCTGGAGTTTCTTCATCTCTGCTTCAGGCAAAGCGATAGGCCAGTCAACGTGGGCACGCAAGGGGTCACCGCGCTTCATTGTCTCTTTGACAAGAGCAGCAGTAAAAAGCCACGAAGTAATAGGAAGAATATTCTTCTGTGTAGGAGAAACGCCATACAGCGTTGCACCTGGGGAGTCAAACTTCACGTGAATAACTTCGTGACGCTTGAATCGCGCTTCACGGTTTGTCGGGGTCTTTTGGTAGTACCCGTTAATAACACCGTGCTCATCAGCAAGAACAGTCATTGTGTTGGGGTCAAGCGGGTACAAAGCCACTGGCTCGCCCATAACCCAAACAACCTCAGTAAACGAGTCGCCAAAAATCAACAAGTCAGTAATGATTTGTCGCATTAACTGGCGAATGTCGTCACTTGGGTTTACATACTTTAAAAGTTCTTGAATTCGCTTGACTTCTTCAGGGGCATTTGGAGTCTTTGTGGGGCCAGTCATGCCGCCTTCGTAAGATACTTCAAGACCACCGGCGGTTGCGGTGCGAGCAATAGTGTCAATAGCGGCTGACGACCATGGGCACGCAAGGTAAGCCTGCAACAACTGTTGCATAAACGTAGAACGGTCAAGCGTACCAGCCGTTACGTTTTCTCCGGGGTTGACTTCTGTTGAGCCGCCAATAGGCACACCGGTTGCATAGCCGGCACGCTTGGGGCTGCTCTTGGGTCGAGCCTCTAAGATTTCATCGAAGGTGTTTGCGGCCTCCTCGAGACCCCTTCTAAAAGATGTAATAGCCATCTGGTTATCTTTCTTTAAAAGGGACTAAGCCCAAAATCTCCAACATAAAGACCACCAAAGTTTGGTTGCCTCAGTGGAGGGGCCTCGTCTTCTTTTACAATAACCATTGTATCAGGAACACGCGTCTTGAAAATCGATGTGTCATCACCGTAAATTACGGGTCGAGCATAAACACCAGCGTACATACACACATAACGCAGTGCGTCAGCAATGTGGTCGTCAACGCCGCGAGTAACAGCGTCATCGGGCTTTGCCGCATCTCTGGGGAGTGCAGGAATTTGCTCAATAAACTGAGGGCACTTGTCTTCAAAAACATGAAGCATTGGGCACTTGTCCCAACCTTGCAACCGGTGCATTTCGCAGGCGGGCGCGTCGTTTAGGTACTGGTGCACCCTAGCCCAACCATTAATTCGGTCATTGTTTGCTGGCATAATTCCACAGCCGTTTAAGCCGTAGTCGTCAGCAATTGAAAGAGGTGTTCCTCGACTGCCCCACATTGAAGGGTCGGCAACTCGAATAACTTCTGCTTCGCCCGCACCCTGTTCGGTGGCAATAATAAGTCGGGCTTGTTCGTCTGAGTTGTAGCCAGAAACGCAAATTTCTCGATACACCCACATACGACCATCGTTGTCCAGTGCAACCCAAACAACGGCAAAAGGGTCTTTGAAGCCATAGTCAATACCAGCGTAACGCGGCCATTCTTTCGGGATAGGGAAAGAAGGAACGACGTGCTTGGAGTATTGCCACTGCTCAAAGAACTGACCCACCATGGCGTCCCAGTCACCGTCTCGCATTGCAGCACGGCGCCGGGGGTCAGGAATAGAGTCAAGAACTGCGTGGTATCCCTCGTTAACGTGAGGGTTGTCTGTAACCTTTGCCTGAATAAAAGCAACGCTTCGGGTGTTTTTCCCGTCGCCTACTTTTTCTTCATGGCGAAACTTACCACGCTTAGTCGGATTAATGAAACGGTCTTTAAGGTACTTGTGACCAATGCCACCAGGGTTGGTGGCAAGTCGAAGTCCAATGACCGGAACAAGTCGGCTACCTGAACGAAGTCGCTCTTCAATGTGCTGAATAACAGCAGGCATCATTTGCGAGGCTTCGTCAATGTAGAAGGCTTGGTACTCACCACCGAGGATTCGGGAGGCGTCTACCAAGTTTTCTGCATAGGTAAAGTTGATTATAGAACCGTTAGCAAATTTGAGAACTTTGTTGGTTGAGTTCCACTTGGCATTAAGGTCTCGACCATAATTCCACTTGGCTAACTGAGCCAAAAAAGATTCTTCTAACTCTGGGTATGAACGACGGAAACAACCAATCTTCATGCCCGGAAAGTTTGCGGCGTTGTAAAGCGCGTCCATAAGAAACGCTGCTGTCTTACCACCACCGGCAGCACCACCATAAAGAATGGCGTCTACCCGCTCGGCTGAGGCTGAATGAAAAACTTGCTGGCGTTCAGTGGGAACGTAACCAAGAATTCCAAATACATCTACTTCGGGCGGTTTTACCGAGTCCGAAATAAACTTACCGAAATTTGCAGCCATTAACTAAACCAGGAAACAAAAGACCATGCAGTTGCAAGGATGGTTCCAACAAGAATTGCCAACGCAGATGCGTTGCGCAAAAAAGAAGAAGACTTTACAAGTTCAACGTGAACTGCGGCTTGTGCAATAGACAAAGAGTTGTTGGCTCGAATAAAACCAATCACTTCTTCGTATTGAGCGTCGCCCATAGATTTACGCGCTTCAATTTCGTTTTCGCCCATCAAATTGCCAAGGCTCTCAATGAGTCTGGCGGAGCGGTCTTCGGTGTCGTCGTTCATATTCACCTAAAGTCTAAAGTTTTCAACATCTTCACCGGTCATAAGGCGACGAATAAATTCATCGTGCGCTTCCCATTGAAGGTCTATTGGAAGTTTTTGAATCATAGAAACTTGCCAAGGCTCAAAACCAAGATAATAAAGTTCCTCATTGCTTGGGGCAGAGTGAGGCCGATTCTTATTCATAGACTAACACATGTTTCTGAAATGTCAAGTATTTAAAATTGGGCGACGCGCAGCAGGCATTTCCGTTACCAACACCTGACCATCAGATGCGGTTAGTTGATGCATGTAGGCACGCCAACGGAACCGGTCTGGAGCGCCGGCATCTACCCATTGGACATAGCAATCAGAACACATAGCGGTTTTGATTGCCGGAAGAACCTCGCAGATTTCACAGGGCTCACTGCTGGCCTGTCGCTTGCGCTTCTTCTCTACGCCTTCTTTCAAGAACTTAATGCTCTCAACGATTTGACGGAGGTTTTCTTCTGATTGAAGGATTCGCTTTTCAATCTTCTTTACTTCTTCGCGAACGGGGTCGTAGGGCTTCTTGCCCCTCATGCTGATTTCAGCAGCCCGTTCAGTGGGCGTCAACTCAGAGGAAGCGCCACGACTTGATGCAGCAATGCTAGTTCCCGTGTTTGACACTGCATAAGAGTCAACGCTAATTTCGTCACGACGAACAAGGTTTTCAAGTTCAACAATAGAAATCTTGTTAGTAAATCGGGCGATTGCCTCAAGTGAATCAGTCATTCGCTTGAGGCGCTGCTGCGAACGTCGGTTTAGTTTCTTAGCCATAGGGTTCCTCCACTGACAACAAGGGGAACCCAAAGATGCCCACTCTTATGTAAATATACAACAAACAAATTAAAATATCAAGGATTTGATTCGACGTCAATGCCGTTTTCAATGCAGTAGTTGTATGCTCGCAAAAGAATCAACCATGTATCGAACTCTTGAGTGGCATAAGCCTTTCGGGCGTTCTTCCCTTTACGTTTGTGTACGACCACAAACGGCTTGCCGGCCTTAGTTGAAGCAATCTCAGCCTGTTTCATCCAGGCTGCCAGCGCCATAGTCTGCTGGTTCTTTGCTTCTAGAACAACGGGAAGGTGCTCAATGTCCCCAAATTCCCAGTTTATAGGACCCGGGCGTTTTGCCTCTGGGAATCCTTCTTCGTTTAGAATTTCTACAATGGCACTTTCAAACGAAGTGCCTTTTGCTCGAGACTTACTCATGTGTTGGTCTCGCTAAAAGAATCAACAGTTGCGTCTTCCCACGAATAGCCGCATACAAGACAATTGCGTGAAAGGAATTCGCCAAAGGAATCAACTACGTGCTTTGTAGAGATGTTCCCCTTGAACGTTACTGTTTGCTGAAAAAAACCATTGCTACCAGTTGTCGTTGAGGTGGAAGCAGAAATCAAATCGTCTTCACAGCGAACGCCACATTTGATGCACTCGGCAATAATTGCCCCGCGCAAATTTTTGTTTGCGTAAGAAAAAGCGTTATTGATTCTCAACGGCTCGTTCATCGAAAGTCGTCAATCAAACTAGACAAGCCGTACCAAACAAGGTACACTGGCCAAAGAAAGCAATCCTTTACGCTTTGACGGTAAAGTTTGGCTTTAGAAATCGGCAGAACATTTTTTTTCCACAGACGAATGTATCGATTGGTAATAAAAACGCTTCTTACAAAAAAGGCAAGAACGCTCAAAAGGTACAGCGCAACAATCCAACTAATCCAACTCAACATTTGATTCCTCCGGCTCTCCGTAAACTTCTTTCCAGGTTTTGTCGCTGACAATAGAGGCACATGCAACCACTCCACCATCAACGTAAAAAATTCCGTCTTCAATCAAACTCTTGCCACCGTCAACGCCAAGAACAACTGCTGGCATTTTTCCATAGTCGGAAAGATTGAAGTTCATCTCGAGGATAGCATAGATTCTGTTTTCTTTGCGCTTTAACCGCGCCGAACCAATGTGACGGTCGGGTTCAAAGTTTGCAAAAAGTGGAACGATGTGCGGAATGTCGACATTGCGATAGGTCAGTTCGGGCTCATCAATGTGGGCCAATGCAATGTATCGCTTTTTCTTTTCAGCCTTCATGCGCAAAACCCTATCATTGTAATGGTTTTGTGTCAACCATTTCTCAATTTCCTTGAAACTTTGGGGTCCTCACCAGTGAGGAGGGGTATATAGTATTAATATAAGTATAAATATAACCCCCAAAGTTTGGGGTAATCAAAAGGTTGACACGTCAAAGGTTTGTGTGGTACTATGTCTCTGCCCACAAACGTGGGGTTAAAGAGGAAGGAAAAAAATGTCAGCATCCGCTAACGTTTTTGCCGCAGTAGGTACTTCTTGGGCAGCCACTGCCGTGGGATTTATCTCCTACGCAATCAAGAGCGCCAAGAATTACGACGCCAAGTTTCAGGACTACATTGCTCACTTAGAGAATGAGTTCAACAACGTTTTGGCCGAAGTTCAGAAGATTGAGGCCGGTCTGGTCGCACTCGTTCCCGCGCCTGTTGCGCCTGCACCTGCCAAGGCAACTGCACGCACCGCCAAGGCACCCGCAGTAAAGCGCAATTTGCGCTAAAGGTTTGACCGGTAGTTCAATTGGCAGAACGACGGATTTTGGTTCCGTAGGTTGAGGGTTCGAGCCCTTCCCGGTCAGCCCCGCCGTGTTAACTCAGATGGCCAGAGTGCTTCACTTGTAATGAAGGAGTCGGGGGTTCGAATCCCTCACACGGCACCATGCAAAAAATAATCATTGGAATTGCGGGTGTTGCCCAATCAGGAAAAGACACGTTAGCCAACTTCTTTGTGGAGAAAGATGGCTTTGAACGAATTGGTTTTGCGGACGCAATGCGCAACGTCCTCTATGCAACCAACCCAATTGTAAGCCTTAGTTACGAAGACCGCTTTCGAGAAATTGTACGGGTGCAGTCAGTTGTAGACGCAATTGGCTGGGAGTTGGCAAAGAACGAGTACCCAGAGATTCGTCAACTTCTACAGCAGTTGGGCACCGAGGGCGGACGAAACTGTTTGTCTGAAGACATTTGGATTCGCACTCTTTTTGAGCGGGCAAAGAAAGACCGGCTGGTCATTCCTGACGTTCGTTTTGAGAATGAGGCAAAGGCTATTCACGACAAAGGTGGAGCAATTATTCGAGTCGCTCGAAACGGATACAGCCCAGTCAATGACCACATTAGCGAGGTTGCTTTTTTGGGCGAGGACATTCTTCTCGAGAACAACGGTACCCCTGAGCAGTTGTATGAAAAGGCTTTGCTAGAACTTCAGATTCACGGGTTCATCCTATGAGAATGCCCGTTACTAGCATTTTGCTCGAGCCCAAGTTCAGCAAGGAAAACGACCCAGAAAAATGGGCGGCAGAGATGGAATACATTGAGGTGCTTCGTGAGCATCTCGAGGCCATGCAGTACACCAAGGTAACTCACCAGCGAGAACTTGACGCCCACAAGGCTTACCTCAAGAAACTCAACGAGATTGAAAATCCCGGGGCGTTCAAGTAATTCTTGACAAACGAGTGTTGCCTGTGGTACACTTTACATAGCGGAGTAGCGCAGTGGTAGCGCGGCGGGTTCATGTCCCGAAGGTCGCAGGTTCGAATCCTGCCTCCGCCACTAATAGCCCCGGAACTATCCCTGTTTCGACAAATAGCCGGGGTGCATTCGGTTGAGATGTTACGGCAGCATGGCGGTCTCCGCCTCAATTACCTGCTACACTGTAAGCGTGTGTCGTGGTGCCCGAAAGTTTCGGAAACAACGCAGCAAGATTCCCCAGTCCAAGTGGCTGGGGTTTTTGCTTTATGTAATTGATTTTATGAATATGTTGTGGCCCCCTTATATTTATTAGAACACAACAAATTAAACCGTCTAAAAAATTTGGAAAAATCGGTGCACAAAAAACGCTTGTTCATACAATAAATAACAGAAACCCCCGTCAGCCGAAGCCAACGAGGGTTTACTATTTTACTCAAATGGGTATTTTGTGAGTATTTGTTTACTCAATTCCTGGGTGGTGGGTGCTTGAAGGCGCCGGCCAGGAACAGTAGTAACACTGATGTGCATACTACGAACAGTATGTATGCAATCAAGTTAGTTCGCCCCTGTACTTGTATGCAGGGTGAGTTCCCTTAAGAACGGCAAAGATGCCCTTGTAGCGAGCCACTGTGTCGCCAGGGAAGCCCTTCAAGACAACTGCGCTAGTGCCCGGAACTGTGATTTCCACGAATGCGCGGAGGTTGAGGTTGTTGCGGTACGTCACCTCGAAGACCTTGCCGCCGACAAACTTCTCGAAGTCACGCTCAGAGAAGTCAGGCGTCAGCGGAAAAAATTCGGGGGGCGAGGTTTCCTTCTTCGGCTGCTCGACTTCGGACAAAAGGCTTTCGCGCTTAGTTGCCCATCCGCCTGGACCACCAAAGTCTGATGCTCGCTTCTTCTCGGTGTGAACCTTGTAGTCCTTGTTGATGTTGGAACCGTACTTCTCCATGTCAATCCTTTCTTGTCGGTTTACTTTGGCGACGTCTTCCTCGAGAATGTCAGTCTTCCTGGTCATAACTACCCGTGTGTGGGTCCTAATGTCGCTCAGGACGTCTTCTAATTCCTCTAGTGCGGGAACGCCCCACTTTTTTTCTAACTCGGCTGCTAGGGCCTTTATTTCTGCTTGGATGTTTTTCTTCATAGGTGCCCATTTTAGCACAGAAGGTTTTGTTTGTCAAGCAGATAGCAAAAAGCCCCGGGCATGACTCCGGGATTCTTGCAGCGGGCTGGCCTTGAGGTGCAACTTGTGCCCAACTCATCAACTCAAACGGCTTCCCACTCGTCTTGCACGACAGCAATGGGCTTGCAGGCTTGAATTGAACCGCGTACTTAGTGTAGCACGTAATTACTTGAGGCTGTCAATGATTTGCTTAACGTCGTACAAAGCCTGCGCGTAGCCGTTTTCGTACTTGTCGTCAATGTGTGTTGGTGCCTTGAGTTTTGCGATTGATTCGTTGAAGGCAACCATCAACTTTTCGTCCACCGCGTCTAACTTTTTACCCATGGTTCATCTCCTTGTTATGTCTAGCACATCTTAGCATCGACGTCAATGATTTCAACTTGGGGGTTTGCCCCCGAAAAAAAATTTGGCACCCCCCTTACCCTTGTGGTACGATTTTTCATAAGTCAGGGTTTTCACTGACCCCGCTCCTTGACAATTGAACGTTTGTTCGTTTGGAAGAAAAAATGGTATTATAAGCGTGTGGACACCCCCACCCCTTTTTGCCGTGTGTGTGGCGTGTCGCTGACGTGTATTCGTAGCGTCATGTTTTTTATTTTGCACCCT
>Ga0208740_1000214_pt1 | contig 21114 bp, 24 predicted proteins | sample CryBogCBE08Jun09_FD_184567 | JGI IMG/M metagenome (GOLD analysis project Ga0208740, IMG submission 184567) | Freshwater microbial communities from Crystal Bog, Wisconsin, USA - CBE08Jun09 (SPAdes) (version 2) | ecosystem: Environmental > Aquatic > Freshwater > Lake | place: Crystal Bog...
CTACACAGTGCTGGGCGATTAGCAACATAGCTCTCCCAACTTTCTGTAAACAGGCTATTATATTTGAATGTACTATAATACATTTCTGTATAGCTAAGTCTATCAGGCACCATAGGTATCGCATCTACTACTGCACCTTCGTAACAACTAATACCAAGCGTCTCTTGTAAGTTGGCACTAAACACAAGTTTAGCTTCTCCTAGCAAGTTATGATATTCATTCTTTGTTAGCTGTTGATCCTGACATACTACAAATTCATATTGTGGCAACTGTTCTTTGAGATCTCTAAAGATTTCAACTTGTTTTTCTGGAGCAATCCTATGCGGAAATAAAATTAAATCACGTTTTGGCATACCCTTATAAGGCAGTAATATGTCCTTCATATACTCCATAGGCCATCCAGTTCGAACATATTTTTTATCTTCGAGCATGTCCGCTTTATCTTCTTCTTCCCAAGGATTCTCAACCATTCCATCATTTAACAAGTTATGATGAAACATGTTGATATGGAATTGAGTAGCAAAATAATTATGATCGAATGCCGCAAAGAAACTTTTTTCAGCGTATCTAACCCAGGGTTTATTTCCTACAAGACGTCCTAAGAAATCTTGAGGATCATAACTGCCAGCATGCCATAAGCCATGTGTTGTTACAGGAATCTGTAACAGTTCACTCATGTACTTTAGGTTTATGATACCAGGATGCCAAGCATCAGTAAAAACGAAATGATCACCAGGCTTAACTGCTCCGGAGCAAAATAAACGCCCCATCTGCTCAACTTGGTTAGACTTATAGATATTGGTGCCACCAAAATTAAGAAAAGCACCAGGAGTAGTGGCCTTAGGAATATCTTCAGGCCCAGAGATAACTTGAACATTGTGTCCTGCCTTTCGTAAGAGAGCAGGTACATGGCGTTTCCATTCGCCAGTATACCTGGTTTCGACAGATTCTAAGTCAACTATAAAAACAGTCATTAGCTTTCTGTACGTTCGTATCTAGGATTTTTTCCTAGGTATGGCTTGCGTTCGCCGTTAAATGGTTTCTTAGGGCGACGAGATTTATCAAAATTACGCCACTGCCAACTTTCTCTATTATAGAGATGAGATTCGTCGAATGGAGCACCTTCGATACGACACCAATCAAGAAATGCTTCTAGGTCATCAAACACTTTAACAATGTCTGGGCGATTTTCAAAATACTTGTACTCTTTATAATTCTTAGCCATTATAGCCTCTTTTTAATATTTGATAAAACTACCATTTTCTCCATCTTCGGAGACCTCAATCCAAACCTCACGGTCTGGGTACTTTGCTGAAATCTGAGCATATAAATCATCACTCATCATTTCGCAACTTTTAAAATCCAGTTCAAGAATATCTTTATTATAAAGACTTTCACACCATCTCTTAAACTGAATAAATTCGATATCTCGATCGTTATGCACTACGCTGATCCAGACTTTAAAATGAAAGATATGTCTATGTGCGTTGGCTAAAAAACTAACGTCATATTCCCCTGCGGTACACAAGTTAGGATCTGTAGCAGCCGCAGGATACCGATGGATACCTTCTTTTCGAAAAGTAACCCATATCATTTTATTTGGTCGGACATCTTGTCTAATAATCATTTAATTTCCTAATGTCACTTTGGATGGATCTACTTTCATATATCCGTCCATCATTTGATCGATTGTAACGCCAGTTAACTTATACATGTAAGTATATCTGACTCCTGAATAAAATCTTGAAAGAGGTTTCACCATATGTAACTGATTGCTCGGAAACATACATAGTCTATTATACGCTGGAATTACAGTAGCGTCAACTGAAATTTTATCATATAATAATCGATCTACATTCTTAAGTTCAAATTCACTGTGTGCGTAGTTGTCATAGACCAGTGTTTCCCCACCCCAGGTTAAATCCCAATCTTTACCAATATAATTGATGACAGTAACACCGTCATGATAAAAATAATCGTAGTGCGGTCCAGGTTCTAAACCATGGGTTTGGAGATTAATATATGATTCTTGACATAAACCATGATTTAAGAATTTGGTTCGAAATTCCTGCCATAATTCTGTGCATAAGTCACCCACTTGAGATGTATTGTCTATCCGCTCGCCTTTGGTTACTATGCGATGATTCCAATAAGGTGATCCATGTTGATCACCGTGGAAATATTTAAATGGATGCTCTAATAGTTCACTGTATAATTTTTGGTAAGTAGATTCTTGATAAAAATTATCAATAATAATTATGTTATCTGACATTATCCTAGTACCTCATCTTTGCTGTATTGATCCCAATCGGTAAAATATCTACGATGGGTTAATGTACTTAATGGAATACACCAAACACCTGGATTAGTGGCTGCAAAATCTTTATCATCAATTTTAATTGTAGCATTATACCCTAGCTGATTTAGATAGGGCAATTTTACACTAATTTGTGGAATAAATCTACGCTGTTCTACAAGTCCGCTTTCGAGTAAACCTTCTGCATCTTTGATATCTAAATCTAATGTACACCAAAATCCTGCTTCAAGACACGTTTCAATCATCCTTTCCCAAGAATCCCAAGTGGCAATGTCATTGATTCCGTTTGTAGAAAAACTTTGATTAGCACCAAAATAGATATGACGGCATTCATTATCGTGTGCTAGATTCATAATAATTTGTTCGTTTTGTATACCTACAACAAACAGGGTTTTCATTCCGTATGCAGGAGTTTTTTCAATTTCAACTCCGGTGAAATAAACGATGTTGTCTAATATACCTGTAGTATAATCTCTTTCCATAACTTTTCCTTAAAATTCAAACAGTGATTCATTTAACACAGGTTTAGGCTGTTCTTTAACTTCTTTCTCAATAGTTAAATCTCCGCTGCCTTCGATTTCAAAAAGTACAGCAGACATAGCACCTGCATTGGTAATCTTATCACCGGTATTACCTCTAGTGCCGATGATACGATCAAAATAACCTTCGTAGTGTTCGATAATAGCCATGGCATCTTCTCTATTATCCATACTAAAGATTAAGTCTACAATGTCTTTAAATCGATTAGGACCTGGACTGTAGTCTCTAGGTTTGTCTAATGTTCTGGCATCCATCATAGCTGGAATAATACCTAAATCACTTTGACGATTAGCTTCTTGTACAGCGTTAACATGCATCCAGACATTATGTCCCATCATAATTGCATAGGTAAAACTATCCCAACTAGTACGTCCTTCTTTACCTACTTTATTTAGATCGCCTGGCTTATAGATACAAATATCTTTCATTTGTACTTGATCAATAATGGGACTAGATTCAAACTTATCAAAAATACCATCTTGTACTACAGCATCTTTAAACAGTCTTGTATCAGTAGCGTACTTCTTATCATCAGCTGACGCTTGCATACGATAGACCCACTTACCAGCATTTGGCGTTTCAGTTGCCATATAAATCTGTCCATTCGCAGTTGCCAGGAACGGACTAGCACAGTCGAAGCTGATAGTAAAGTCAGGATTATGATACTTACGCACCGCACGTTGGATATCTGTTAGTAGCACTGCCCATTCTAGTTTGCTAGTACCTAAAAAGTGCATCCAGTCTTGATGCCCTTGTTCTAACAAACCATCAAAGCGTAGAGCCACTAGGCGTTTAAGTATCAAATGAACGTCACACATGTTCTGTCCACCCATACCCCAACCATTAAATGGCTTGTCATATTTGGTCGGGTCGCAGAAGTCTTTCATCTGTTGATACCAATCTTCTGCCTGCGTATGATTCTCGCCTTGCAAAACGTTTAAGAACTTACAAGCACCTGTACGATTTTTAATAAAGTATTCGTTATTATATTTGGTAGCATCTGCGGCCTGTTGATAGCTTTCGATACCTGTAGCCTTACGACCTTCTGGACTACGTTCAACCCATGCTGGAATATCAAGTACCATGCCGTATTCCATATAAGCATCCATCCATGCTAACACTTGTTCACGTTTTTTCTGTGCGGCATCTAATAGTGCTTGATAGTTTTTGACATGATCAATCTTAGTATATTTCAGATTGCCATTCTTATCGGTTTTAGGATCGCCTGTTGGATGCAACTGTGGAACAAGTTCAACACCCAAGGCACGAACCTCTGCCCACTTGGCGGCAACTTCTGGACCTGTAGGATCACGCCATTCGCCTTCCCATACACCCTTACCAATCTGGAATCCACCAGAGTCACCAACTACCCAACTAGTAGTACGATCACGATTACGGAACATATCTTCTCCGTCATCTCGCTTAGTCATATCTAGATTAGCATGCCCTGCTGAATATAAGCAATGGTCATAATAAAATAAGGCATTAGGATTTAGATAATTCATAGCTTCAATGCCCAACGGACCAAAGCTCGCTGGAATACGTGCTGGATCTACATACGGTCCAAATCGTTGTTTGCCTATGAACGTACTGTAAAATCCAGATGTTGCTGGTAAAAAGTACGCATAGTCATTTTGACTAGCTGTTAAATTCTTATTCAATTTTGCCCCATTTAATCTTTAACCAAAGTCTTTCCATTGCATAGTGTACAGCAGTTAGAATAATATGAATTAGGATAGCATCGCTTAACCCAGTCCATAAAGCAGTTATAAGTAACGCTACTATTCGATAGCTTAATGCTCTAACTACTGTACGCTTATGAAGTTCTTTCATTACTTGCTTTGTGCTGGTAAAATATAATCATATAAAGCAAGTCCGCTATCTACAGTAATTTGTAGAGCACCTACGTCGGCAATACGCATAGTAATATCACCTGACAGACCTAAAATACTTTGAATCTGTTGCACAGGCCATGACCATGTTTGTTTTAGTTTACCTGTAATACCGCTTTGGAATACAAATGAACCAGCGTGAGTACTAGCATCACCGAAACTGAATATTAAATTGTTATTATCAGTTGATACTTGAAATACTGTTTCTTCAGTATGTGCAGCCGCTTGAAACTTCAAACGTTGGATACTGGCAACTGTTGGTTCAAATTCTACATCCCATGTTGAACCTTTAAACTTAACAGATTTTAACTTTTCATTGATAATATCTTGATTCATAAAACGATAATGATTTTCAAAGTCACCTGTAGCATTTTGGAAATGTAACTCTGTTGGAATAGTTTCACCGTTACGTTCTTGTGTTACTACGCTAATGGCAGCACCTTCCTTGTATTCTGGACATTTTAAATGCAAGTCTAACTTATTTAGGTTAGGCATACCGAATGTGCCTTCAAAGTTTTCAACTGGGGTATGTGTCTTGGCATTAAGAATCACTGAACGATCTTCGGCCATTGATTCGATTTTTGTTTCTTTGTCTGTGGCTGTAACCTTGACCAAAGGTAAAAATCCCAAACTATGTGTATGTGCTACTAGGTCTTGTAAAAAGTCTTTCATATGAATCTCCATGTGTTAATATTATACTACAATTTTCGACTATGTCAATGTTTTTAAAACTCAAATAAACTATTAAATGTATTTTTTTCTTCAGTACTGCCAACATTCCATTTTAGTACACCAATAAGATTATCCAATTTATTATCAATAATGGTTTGTTCCATTTCGGTGTGATCAAATGGTAAATCTTTAAACCATTGCGGCAATCTTAATTCATCGACTGGATACGCTACACTGGTGAATCCTAACGGATTTGGTTTGAGCTTACAGACGATAACTTTTGCACCATCAGTGATGGCCATAGAATACTTGTCATCATACATGCGTTTTAATGTATTCCAGTTGAGGCTTGCACGTACATGTCCTGGCATATTTGTTTTGCCAGCTTTCTTTTCTTTAGCCGCATATTCAGTAATATTATTAGCACGTTTGGGAGATCCTTTTTCCCAACCAGGACGTGCTTTAAATCTGCCACGAAATTCTGTAATATGATCTAAAACTTCTTGTTCTGGTTTACCCATCAAGACCATTTCAAGAACATCACTCAAAAAGTTTTGAATAAACTCAGGAGTATCACTACGCTTAAGATCCAAGCCCATGGCCTTGATCTTGCCCGGCTTACCATCTATATCAGCACGTTTACCTTCTTTATCGTAGTAAAGAACTGCATAACGTTTCTTGGTAATAAACAAACTCTTAGATCCGACAATCTCACGACCGGCTTTGATAACTTCTCCACGACTCTTAGGACAATGAAATGCATCTAACATAAATTGTTGGAATGTGGCATTGACTTCTTCGCCAATCTGGTCATACAGTTGTACTACAGTTTCCTTAGTCCACGGAATGACACCGCTTTCGATATCTTTTTTAAGTGTTTTATACGCTGAAAAATAACAACTATCTGTATCACCATAGATAATTGCTTTACCTATGTGGTCGTACTCTCCGCAAATGATTTCATTGACCTTAGCAGCCATGTGTTTGGCAATCTGTCTACCTGTTAGTGTAGTTGATTGTCCAATACGTTTATCAAAGAAGCGGCATCCCGGATTAAGAATAGCACCATACAAACTGTTCAAGTTAATTTTTTTAACTAGTTGTCGTTTGTCCCAATACTCTTCTTCGATTTTGTTACCGGCATTGACAGCTTCTTTTAGTTTGGCCTGCATCTCTTTACGTTCTGCATACCAGCGTTTGAGTAGTCCCGGAATAATACCTTCATTTTCATAACTAAAAATAGTACCATTGGCACTGATAGTCCAAGGTTGGTTACTTTCAAATATCAGTCTGTAAACTTCGGCAGCACTTAGCACATCAGTATCACCATTTTCCCAATCAATTGTGATATCGGTACCAATCTCTTGATTCATAACGGCTGTATATTCAAGACTTCCGAAGATACCTTCCCATGCGGCTGCAAAGCTCTTACCCTGTGCCATTTTTAATTCAATATACTCGTCTGTTTTTGTTGGACGCAACTGACCAATAATAGTTTCCGGCCCCATGTTTAGAGCACGAATGGCACTAGGATACAGGCTGTTAATATCTAATGAGCCGACCCAGTCCTGAAGACCTTCTTTAGGATAAGCAACATACGCACCTGCCGCCGCATTATTTTCTCTATCATCCATTTTAGGACGATTAGGAACTTGCATACCCCTACGATGACTTTCATTAATAATAGCCTGCTCTGTAACAGCAACAGCACCCATAGTAGTTTGTAGCAATACTGTATTTTCATGTGCCAGTGTATTGGCAAGATCTAAAAATTTAAGTTTCTTATCTAGATCATCTAGCAGTTGGCAGTCATTGATGTTGTATTCTACAAATGTGCGGAAGTCATTATTGTATAACTGATCCAACGTACCCTCGTACTGTGTCTTACGTTGACCTAATTCATATTCAGCAATGGCGTCTAGTCGATAGGAGTGTCGTTCTTCATAGGTATATTTGCGATACAGTTCGAGACTATCCAAGTGTACACGACCTACAAAGTCATAGGTAACTGATTGTCGACCGAATTTTTCATATTCACGTCTTTTTGGAAATTGATCGAACAGACAAAATCTTCTTGTATCCTCTTTGCTAAGAGTTTTGGTTACACGATTGACAGTATAGGGGATATCAAAGCCCTCACTATTCCAGCCAGTTAAGATATCTGCATCTTTAATTAGATCTAAAAACACATCTAGCATTTCTGCTTCAGATTCGTATAACATAACGTTGTCAAAATCTTTAGCCTGCTCTTTAGCCTGCTCCATAGTGATAGTCTTTGGAGGAATGGCTAGACAGATCATAGTGTCTAACCATTGTAGTTTAACAGCAATAGCAGTGATGGGCATAAATGCATCGTCTGGTGATGCATAACCACGTTCTGGGTCGAAGTCGACCTCAATATCGAAAAATGCTACATTGAGTTTTGGCGCATCTTGATTGAGATAATTTTCACTTAGACATACAAATATTGGGTTGATATCTGCTTCGTAAAGAGTCTTGCCACTATTAATGGCCATTTCTTTTCTAAGTTCTTTGGTATTTTTACACACAATACGACTAACTGGGTCGCCGTGAATACTTTTATGTTTACCTCTAGGGTCTTTTACATAAAATGTGTGTTTGACAGGAATATCGCGAAATTCTCGTTCGCCTTTCTTGTTACGTTCAACCACTTTAATGATATCATTCTCGCGGTCAAACCATGCGTCTACATACGACATAAATTATATTCTCCATTGTCATTTTAGGCTGACAAATACCTAATGTGCTGTTTATGGCCAGCGGACCTTTCTCTATAATACTTATTAGATACGTTTAGTGATATCCAAAATTGCTTCAATTTCTTCCCAATCATCATTATGACTAGCCCAATCGCCCTTGTGTGCAATTTTAATGGCTTTGTTAATAACGCTTGGTTTGATGTTCAATTCTTCTGCAACTGCCTTGACTGTTTCTTTTAAGCCTTCATTTAAATCTTCAACTTCTTGCAGAACGGTTGATCCCTCTGCGATTAATCTTTCTAATTTTGCCTTTTCTTCTGGACCATATGCACGTGACATTGACTTCTCCTTAACTATATTGCCTATTATATACTAATTATCACCTGAGAGCAATAGGTAAAAAATTTTAATTAGTTCAATCTTTTAGTTTTTTGGAACGCAGTTTGGTACGGTTTTGCCGTTTTTCTTTTTGGTTCCGACAGGATGATAACCCTTCCAGCAAGGATTTTCTGTGCGTAGACTTTCGTCTACACTTTCATCATAGTTACTGGCGTCGTGTAGGTCTTCGCCTTCGCGATAACCATGATAATATGCACGAATAGCATCGTGACTAGTTAAATTGTGAGCTAGGTGATCAGCTGGACGACCGTAATAGGCATCTGCGCTACCTAAGTCATGCGGTGATCCGTGTTCGTGTCCTTGATTTTCTAAACTAAGATGTCCTTCACCTGGATCGATTTGTAATCCTGGACCGCCTGGACCTGGTGTAAATCCAATCGTATGATCTGGAATTTCGTTTTCTTTAACTTTCTTATGCTTCATAGCATTGCTTAACTGTTTAGTACCAGTGTCGGCTTTGTTAAATTCTTTAGCAACTGATTGTTTAATTCCTAACTTTTTAGCAAATTTAGGATCGTGTGCGGCTGCAGCCATTGTGCGAGCTTGCTTTTCTGTGGTGCTTTTTTCATTAAGTGTACCTTCTTTCATTAGTACACGTTCAGCAATGACGCTGGCATATTGATTAATCAATTGACGTTTCTTAGCTTGTTCTGCTGCAAGTGCTTCGGCAGTAGTCTGTTCAACTTCTCGGAAAAATTTACGGACACTAGTCTTTATAGGACTTGTGGTTGTTTGAGGTTGGACTTTAGTTTCTTGATAGTGTTGCATAGCCATTTGTACAGGCAATGCAACTTTGTGTGGATTAGATCCTTCATTGATAATGGACAGGAATTTCTTCATGTCATTACCGCCTTCTACAGGCTTAGATTGAACGCCATCTAACGCCTGCAAGATCTTTTTCATGTCCATGGGTATTACCCTAGTAGACGCTTTAGATTAGATTTAAACTGACCAAAGTCTGTAGATTCTTTAACAGTTTCTTTTTTGGCACGTAACGCAGCCAAATCTTTACCGTCGATCTTACCTTTTGGTTCAGCAACATCGATCTTTTCTTGCTTACCTGGTAAGTCTTTTGTTGCTTCTTTCTTTTCAGCAACATAAGCAACTGTTTCTTTAACATTCTTCCACATAGCAGCGGCAGCAATCTTCTCACCTTTCTCCCCACCACCAGCTTTCTTAGCTAGTTTAGCAAAACCTTTGCCTGGCTTGCCAATGTCGCCACCTGCTTTGGCTTTTTTAACAACCTCAGACTTTTTCTCTTTGCTTAGACCTGCACTTGGTTTAGCTTCGTCAACTTTCTTTTTACCACCTTCTTCGTCTTTACCAAGACGTCCAGCGATAACATCACCGCGTGTTACTTTGTCGTATGGTTTAGCATTGTTAGCTAAGTTACCGTCACCTTTCTTTTTAGCTTCGGCAACAGACATTGTAGGCGTTGGTTGATCCCAGCACTCTTCTTCTGTCTCTGGTTTGGTATTTGCCATACGGTTAGCACCAGCAACAAATGCTTCTAATTCTTTGCGATACTTAACAGCCTTATCTTTGACCTTTGGATGAGCACGATCTAAAACGTGTGCTTTTTCTTCTTCACCGTGGCTGTGTAGATCACCACCGCAGTGTGGGCAGCTATCCATTTCTTCGTCAACTTTCTGACCAGCTGAATAACGCTGTGCTTTACCTTGAGCTTTTAATGCTTTATATTCTTTATCTTGTTTCTTCTGATGCTCACGATCACCTGCTTTTTCTGCACTAGATTTGGCAGCTTTACTAACTTTCTTAGCTGGCTCTTCTTGATGTGGCTCGTCTGTAAAGTTACCTTTATGCTCGATACCTTTATCAGTCTTAGTTACTGTTCCGCCTTTATGAGTCTTGGCTGTGTCACCAGTTTTTTTCAAATCAAAGTCTTCTTTTACTTTTTCAGCTTGTGCTTTCTTAAGCTCTTTCATCTTATCTTTAGCTTCAGCTAATAGTTCTTTGATCTTCATTTTTTGTCCTTCGCTTAAGGTATCACTGTTGTCCAAGTGATGACCATATTCACTTAGTTTCATTTCATATTCTAGATAGTGGTATACTGTGGCAATATAGTCAGCAGCTTTGGTAATTTTAGCTTGTACCCATGCTTCTAATTGATCATTATCATGGATTGCACTGGCTAATTTTTTAGAATATGCTTCTAGTTTAGTTAGATCAGCTTTGGCCATTGCGCCTTCACGATCTGTTTCACCGTCATGAACTCCAATAACCTTTGGTTCGTCATGTGTGCTAGCATTGGCTACGTCGTGTTCTGTATCCATTGGCATAGTTTGGTCAAATTCTTGTGGCATTTGTATACTCCGTTATCTGTATGTATTTAGCTTCTTTTGATCACTGTAGCACTTTCTGCTTGACTACCAAATAGGTTACCTTTTTTACCCTTGATATCTAGGGCATTTACAGCAGTACCTGCCTTGGTTTTAGGCTGTACTACCTTAGGTTGTGGGGGTGCTTTTGTACCTGATTTACCTGGACTACCGGTATAGCTTTTAAGACCACGTGCTTTACCTGGGCTTAGTTGTGGAGCATCTACAGTGCCAATACTTGCAGCATTAGTTGTTCCGAACGACGCTTCCTCGTGTAAAAGTTCTGAAATTTTCATATTATTTTCCTACTGGGTTTTCACCAGTTAAGTAAGGTTTACTAAACCATAGCTGGAACCATTCTGGTGTTCCTGGTCTAATTTTATTTTTACGTTGCAGTATTGCTTTTTCAGTTCCGGTTATACTGATATTACTACCACCATAAGGTTGCAGACCTTTAAATTCTGTAATGCCTGCTAACTTCTTAAGATGGGCAAGATCGTCCATTATTTCAAGCTCGCTCTCAGCATCCAACTATGCTTCTTATGTGCATCTTGGCGATCTGCTAAGAAGTTACTAAGACCATGATCACCATGCTGTTCAGCCATTTCAAATGTAATGCGGAATATGTTAGCCATCTTTTCACTATCTGCTAGTAATTCACGTAGCATAGTTTCAAAATCTAAAACTTCATTTTCATCATCTACTGTGGTCAACATACTGAATTTTTGTAAACTTGCTGGGGCATACAGTTGTAGGGCACGTAGATGTTCTGCAAAAGTGTCAATGCTGCCATATACTTCTGTGTAAATTCTTTCAAATAATTCGTGTAGTTGACCGAATAATGGTCCTTCTACATTCCAATGAAAATTATGTGCCTTTAGATAAAAACTAAATTCACTGGCAAATGCTGTTTTAAGAGCTAGATGATATTTGTTATTTTCCATTTTATACGCCGTGTTTGTTTCGTTTAGATTGTGCTACAGGACTAACTTTATGTGTATCGATAGGTTCGCGACTTGGAGTACGCGGACGTACTTGATGATATTCAGTAGGCACGATCTTTTTCACCTGATTAACCATGTTGTGTTCAATGTCAGTAAACGGATGAAAAGTCCAATAAGGTCCCATCCAACTTTCATGATCTATATCTAATTTTTTATTGCTGCCGTCGGCCATAGATAATGCTATTCCGGTACGTAATTGGTGATAACTTGGATTGTATCCACCTGGATCGCGTTGACGACTAAACCCTTGATGAACAGCATCGTGCTGTGGATGTGTAGTTCCTGTACGTTCAACGATGAATTCTTTAGCTCGCATTATACACCGTATTTGTTCTTTTTAGGTTTAGCCACAGGACTTGTAGTATTACCGCCGTCTGCTTCGTTGCTTACTCCATCGCTTAAATGTGTAATAGCGCCAGCACCGATAGATTTAGCCGCATCTTTTACTTTTTGTAGTTCTGCATCGGTATACGCTGTAATAAGAGGATCTCCGCTCATTGCACCTGCACGTGGCATATCGGGATTGGCCATGGCCATACCAAATCTATACTGCATATACGGACTACCATTAGCCTTGTTCATGCTAATGTTAGGGATACTCATAGCATTTTTAAGTGCTTGTACATGTACATGGTGTAATTCTTCAGCGCCTTTACCAGCAAAGGGAACATCCCCTTCTGCTAGATTTTTACGCATGAATTCTTGTGCTCTCATTTCTCTAACCCTTTGATTGGCTTGCTTTATATTTACCGTTTCTGTGACTTTGGTATTTTTAGTTTTTTTAGCCTTAGGTTTAGCAAAATCTCTCAGACGTTGTTCGGCTTTGTGCATTAGGTCGCGTACTTCGTCATCACTTAATTCTGGACTCATAGAATCACGCCATGCTTGGAATTTTTTTTCTTCTGTAGCATTAGGATCTAACAGTATATCACGCATTGGTGTAGCACGTGGGCCTTCTTCTTCTCTACTAGGATCGTTAGTTTCTTGACGACTGATAACCTGTAACCCATCTGTAAAATTAAATGGAATATTTCCAGCCTTATCGGCGACGCCGTTATAATTTTTAACATAACTTAAAGCGTTGACTTGATCGGCACCTACAACAACAGTACAAGCAGTGTATCCCATTTCATTTAACTTACGTAGTACACGAGTTAAATCAGGCATTTCTTCTGTAGCCACATGAAATATTTGTCCGTGATGTGGAAATACTTTTTTATAAATTGCTAGTTTTTCTTCTGGTTGTAAAGGATCATCTTTTCCAACTGAACGACTTAATACAAAGTAAGGATCGGCACCAGTTTCTCTAGCCTGTGTAATAACACTGCTGGCCAGATACATATGACCCTTATGGCCCATACCACGTCCCCAACCTACTACGGCTGATTTGTGTTCACCTGTACGATTAAGTAGTTCACGCAGGTTCATTATCTTTCCTTGGGGCCCAGTTGGCCTGATCGATAGTTTTAACAAACTGTCCGGGTAAATCGTTCTTAAATTGACCACCTGGGTGAGCTTGCACGTATCCTTCGGGTTTGGTTTGACGAATGCCACTGTGTGTTCCGGCACTTAATGAATTAATAATTTTCATCTTTTGACTAGTTAACATTTCTACAGCGTGGAGTATAACATTTAACCCGGGATGATTTAATATTTTTTGTGCTTGACCAGACGATAGTTTATCATTCGCCCAATCAACGAATTTTTCTTTTACGCCTTCTACACGTAAATTTTGATTAAAGAAACTGTATAATACATCTCCAGGTTTACTTAATCCAGGCTGTCCTGCTATGAAACTATCAATTACTGATTTATTGTCTTTAATATATTGCTCAGTATGAGCTAATCCTGCGTCATCTATCTGTGGAGGATTTTCGACATAGGTTGTTCCTTGCACTATGACATTTTTAGTAGATAAATTTTCTGCATTGGGATAACGCTGTTCTTCGCTACCGATATGCGTGTAATATCCTGTAGCAGCAACCATGAGATATTGACCATCTGGATTAGATACAGCCTTGGTAATACGTTTACCTAAATCACTGCTACTGGGAATATGGAATGTAGTGATGTTTGGAGTAAAATCATACTCGCCTGTTGTGGGATTTAGTTTTGGTGGTTTACCTGGATAGAATAAAACCCCACCTTCGATATAACCTTTCTCGGGACTTATTGATTCAAACAACGGCCACAAACTGGCCATCCCTTGAGCAAATGCTTGACGTTGTGCTTCTTGCCCGGCCTGTGTCTTTCCTGTACCTAAAATAAAATTCATAACATCGTCTGGATCATTCATCATAGTTGTTATGCCAGATTTAGTATGTGTAGTGTTACGTTTCATGTAGTCCCACGCATTTTTTGGAAACATGTGGAATCGGCCTTGTTCATCACGTCCCCAATAGACTACAGGACTACCATCCCATTTTAATTCTATCTTTTTACCACCTGCACCGGTCATATGACGTAGACGCTCTACTGCATGTAGTCCGCCAGTACTGCCATTTGTAAACACAAGGTCTTCGATGTGTTGATATTTACGGCCTACCGCGGGCGCAGCCGCTTCATTAATAGGCTGCGGTGGAGTATTTTTCCAACTAGGTCCTTCGCTGGATCTTTGTAGGATTTCGTTTTTAAGTTCTTGATTAGGTATAGCTGCCATAATACTTTCTAAGCTACCTAAATCTTTAGCAGTGGCGTTGGCATTTAATAGACGTTTAGCAATGTCATCTAAATTATGAGTAATGAATTGGGCCTTCTTGCCCATGGCATCTCTTGCATATAATCCTTCGTCGGGACTATACAGCATACCTAACTTACTGGCCAACGTGCTTAGGAATACCTGTTTATGTACCCCTTTGTATGGACTTCCTTGCGGGATATTATGAACATGCATTTTATGAACATGTTCGGCATGAGCTACAACCTTTATACCGCCTTGATAGAATTTACCTTGATAAGGTAATAGAAAATGAACTTCTGATCCTGCTTTTCTAGTGTCTAGTCCCTGACCTTGTAGATATTTTTCAAGTTCTACTCTAGTAGTCTTGCCATCTTTAGTTCCAAACACTTTCATAAGATGACCTAAGTCAACCATCAGATCTAAGTCATTGCTGAATTTGCCAGGAGTTGGATTTGCGGCACTGCCGGTCTTGTAAACAACTATGTGTTTGCCTAGGCCATTAATATATCTGTTTACTTCATTAGCCAATTTGTCGGCTATAGCTTGATCGAATGGCTCGGCTTCCGGCCACATGGTTAAATTGGCTTCTACGACTGTCTTTTTAGGATTTACAAACAACTCACGCAAGAGCATGATTACTCTCCGTATTTTCCATCTGCAATATGTTGATAAATTTCCTCATGCAGTTTTTCGCAAATCTTATCTAGTGTTTCTTCATCTAATGTAGTTGGTAATTCACGAATCGGATATTCTTTAAGATAAGATTTGTAGCACTCGTCAACCGCTGGTTTCAAAATGCTAGGTTTTGTTTTAAAATTCTTTTTTTGTAAATGATTGCAACGAGCAATAATTGGATATAGATGGCGGCGATATGCCTCATCGTTGTTGTGCATAAAATGTATCACATCTTCTGGGAGATCAAAATTGATTTGATTACCTTCTGTTGTTTTTTCAACATACTGTAAATCATTAAAATTTTTATTTTCGATCAGTTCACGTATACGCATTTCTAAGCCCGTTTTATTAAATCAGCAGAAAACTCTGCGGTTAGAGTATTTATCGCTTTTGTAATCAACTGTCTAGGCTTATTACTTGACTATGCGTTCTATTTTAGCAATACTATCGCCTAAATGCATCTTGGCCAGCAATAGATTGTTATCACCGGTGATATAGAAGTGTGTTCCACCCCAGCTACGTGGTTTATTTAGGTCTCTAATGCAACTTTTTGTCAATTTTACCTTGGCATTTTTCTCAGCCCACTCTACAAATCCTAAGTTCTCAGATGTAGTTTTACCTAGGGTTACTCTAAAATCAAAGTTCATTTTAGGCATTACTACAGTGTTTTCCTGTAGTGTTTTACCAGCAACTGGCATACTGATATACTTAACATGCGACTCGTCAATTTTACTTAAGATTTCTGTATCTTTCTTATTATTAGTATAAATGGTAATCCAGGGCGATTCGACACGGATATCTATCCCTGACATTTTGCTGAGAGCGTTCTGTAGCTTTAGTGCATAGTCTAAATCTTCAGGGGTTTTAATATGGGCATGATGCTGATACCAGTTGTGGACCTTTTTGCTATCAAAATTAACTTTTTTAAGATTTTCTAAAGTAGCAGACATATCACCACTTCTGAACCAAGTCGCACCGGAACATACCAATACTACTTTGTATTGATATATTCTCTTAAAGAGTCTTTTGGTTGTTTTAAATTCCATCAATCTCAGCATCCAAAGTGGCAACAGTTGAATCAGTAGTTAGCAATGGAACTTTAGATTCTTTGGCCTTGCTAACTAGGCAGATCTTATCATCTACTATAGTAATAGTAGCCCAACCACCATTTTTTAGATCACCAAACAACATCATACGAGCAAGGTCACGTTTAATTTCCTTGTCAATAACACGTTGCAATGGACGAGCACCCATCTTAGGATCAAATCCTTTAGTAATCAACCATTCAACTGCTTCTTTGTTGATTTTGATACGAATGCCTTTGTCTTTAACTTGCTCTTTAAGTTCGTCGATAAACTTATTAACGATCTTGACCATTGTTTCTTTGCCGAGTTTGTTGAATGTAACAACACCGTCCAAACGATTGCGGAACTCTGGAGTTAAGAACTTCTTCAAATCTGCATCGCTGTAGTCTTTATCTTGTTTACCAAAACCAATTGCGTTCTTTTCTGCTGATTGAGCACCAGCATTAGTAGTAAGGATAAGAATTAAATTACGACAATCAGCACGTTTACCATTTGATCCTGTAATAAATCCGTTGTCCATCAACTGTAATAATACAGTCATAACGTCTGGATGTGCCTTTTCAACTTCGTCTAGCAACAATACAGCATTAGGTGCTTCTTGGATCTGAGTGATTAGCTGACCAGCATCTTCTTCAAAACCAACATAACCTGGAGGTGATCCAATCAACTTACTGATACTGTGTTTTTCTTGATACTCACTCATATCGAAACGTAATAGTTTGACACCTAGATTCTTAGCAAGTGCTTTGGCAGTTTCAGTCTTACCAGTACCAGTTGGGCCCATAAACACAAATGATCCAACAGGTTTATTTTCACTCTTAAGTCCTGCTTGAGCAACAACAATTTTGTCAACTACTTCTTGCAAAGCTAGATCCTGACCATATACTACCTGTTCAAGATTTTCCTGCAGAGTAGCAAGATTGCTAGATTCTGTTTCCATAATCTTTTCTTCAGGCATTTGAACTATTTTAGCTAACTCATATTGAATTTCACGTTCAGTGATAACACGTTCGTCTGCTAATTTTAAATTGAAACGACTACATGCTAGGTCAATAAGGTCAATAGCTTTATCTGGTAGTTTCTTATCTGTTTGATACTTGACTGATAATTTAACAGCCGCTTGGATAGCATCGCTACGAATTTTAACGCTATGGAAACCTTCGTAGTATTTTTTAATACCTTGTAAAATACTTACTGCTACTTCTTGTGTAGGCTCGTCAACGGTGATGCGTTGGAAACGACGCATTAGGGCACGATCCTTTTCAAAGTGCTTGCGATATTCTTCCCAGGTAGTTGATGCTACAACTTTGATGTTGCCTTTGCTTAGAGCAGGCTTCATCATGTTAGCGAGATCGTTAGCAGAGTTGCTAGCAGATCCTGCACCGCTAATCATATGTGCTTCATCAATAAACAATACTGTCTTGCCTTTCTTTTGTAGACCTTTGACAACTGCTTTAAAACGTTCTTCAAAATCGCCACGATATTTTGATCCAGCTAACATGGCTGAAATATCTAAACTATAAACCTTATATTCTTTTAAGAAATCAGGAATCGCACCATTTACGATATTATAGGCAAGCCCCTCTGCTATAGCAGTTTTGCCAACGCCCGGATCTCCAACAAGGATTACGTTATTTTTACTACGACGACCTAAAGCCAGGGCAATGTTTTCCAGTTCATCAATACGTCCGATGACAGGATCTACTTTATTCTTAGCCACTTGATCATTGAGATTAGTTGTGAACGATGCTAGAGCCTTTTCGCTTTGTGAATCTCTTACACCTTCACCTTCCTCGTGATCTTCGTCAACGGTGTTACTATTATTAAGATAATCTGAAAACTTATCTTTATTAACCTCTGCCTGTTGAATATAAAAATGTGCCCATGAACGTTTTTCGCCCATCATGGCAATAAAAACGTCAGTCGGCTCAATACGTTGACGACCATTAAATAACACCTGCGTAAATGCACGATTTAGCACACGCTCAACTGACTGTGTTTTTTTAGGTTTAATAACAACGTCTTCTACAGTAATCTCAGCACACTTGTTTTGTAGATAGTCATCTACATTCTTTCTAAGGGTTTTAACGTCTGAACCATAACCTTCTAAACAATTTGTAAATGATTCTTCCAACAGCATAGAATAAAGCAAATGCTCGATTGTAAGATATTCGTGATGTAGCTTTTTAGCAGTTTCAATTGCCCGCTCAAAAACTGCTTGTAAATTATCACTTGGTTCTACCATTATATTTCCTTTTAAATTGTTTCTTCTTGGCTAACGCTAATTTTAATGAACTAATTTTATCTGTAAAACAAACACCATCTAAATGATCTAGCTCATGTAAAAAACATCTAGCATCAATATCTGATAATTCTATTATACACTCTTTTCCTGAACTATCCAAGTATTCTGAAGTAATTCTTTTTGGACGATCAATGTCCAACCATAAATCAGGAAAGCTCAAACAACCCTCGGTTCCTGACTGCATCTCTTGACTTGCACTAACTACCTTGGGATTAAACATGGCAAACGACTGACCATTTTGCAGTTGTATAGTAAAAACTCTTTTTAAAATACCCACTTGATTAGCAGCCAACCCGATACCATTCGCTGTACTCATAAGTTTGATCATTTGCTGTTCCAACTCAATAGGATCAGAGTCTACATTAAAATCCCAGTCTTCGGCCTTAGATTGTAATACAGTATTAGGAGCGATTAATAATTTCAGCATTAAGTTTAGTTAATCTTTCTACGAGATCTTGATCGATGACTGCTGGCGTTTTAATTCTTATTACAGAAACAAATCGTCCTTTATATCCGGTGTTGACATTCGGAAATCCTTGACCGTTGCTGGCAAACTCTGTACCGGACTCAACACCGGCCCTAATTTCGAGATCCATAGTTTGACCAGTAATAGATTTTACAGTTTTCCTACAACCTATCATAGCCTCAATTGGAGTAATATCCACAGTGGTGTATAAATCGTCTCCCCTGCGTTCAAAATCTCTGTCAGGCAATACAACTATAGTAACATTGAGATTACCACGTTGTGCTCCGGGCACACTATCATCTCCTAGACCGCTGTATCTAATAGTGTCACCGTTAGTAACTCCTGCAGGCACATTAATGACTACGTTTTGATTCTTTCCACTTGGTAGTTTATAATTTGCTTCCAGTTGTTTGCCTTGATAAGAATCTAATAAACTGATCTGGCATTGTATGTTTAAATCTCTATTCCGGCGCATGTTTGGATGCATACGACCAAAGATATCCCCAAACGGATGATTAGGGAATGGTTGTGGTCCTGCTCCCCACATGTTGGCAAACGGATCAAAGCCGCCACCGGTATTAAAATGGAATTGTGGACCGCCACCATATTGACGTTGCTGATCGTATTCAGCACGTTTTTGTGGATCACTTAGGTTGTCATAGGCAACACTAATGTCTTTGAATTTGGCTTGATCCCCACCTTTATCGGGGTGATGCTGATTAGCCAATTTTCTATAGGCTTTTTTAATTTCATCTGGGCTAGCGTTTTCGTTAACCCCTAGTATATTGTAATAATCAGTCATAGTCGTAATAACAGGTCTCAAGTAATATAGTAATTATACTATACTAAGGGAGACCTGTCAAGTTTTTGAGCTGTTTACTTTTTCTTTTTTGGTGCTACAGTGTCTGGCTTAGTTGTTGCCATTGTTTCACCATCAAACTTCTTGTGATGTTTAACTTCCTTTTTAACAGTGGCAGTTTTAGCCGCTGGTTTCTTAGCTGGCTCTGCATGTGCTACTTCGAAACATACAATACTCCAAATTACAATGTTTAATGCGATTAAAAACTTTTTCATAATATTTTTCCTTATAGTGCAGGTTGATCAAATGTTGGAATGACTTTCTTACCACTGGCATTGACTGCTACTGGTGTTGTTGTTGCGGGTGTCGCTCCTGACCCGCTATTAAAACCCGATCCAAACCCGCCTGAAGTTGCTGGAGGTGTTGTCGAAGGTGCGCCGCCAAACCCACCAGTACTACCACCAAAGCCGCCTGCGGCCGGCGCACTACCGAACCCACCGGTACTTGTTCCGCCGAACCCGCCTGCTGGCGCACTACCGAACCCACCGGTACTACCACCAAAGCCACCAGTGCTACCACCAAATCCGCCTCCCATTCCAGAGTTCATACCACCTTGCATACCTGCCGGAACTCCTGACATGTTAGTATTATTTGTCATTGTTTGACTTGTTGCTGTTGGATTTGCGGCTGTACCTGCTAGTTTTTCTTGTGTACGACCAAACGCACTAATACCTAATACCGCACCCATTGCAATATGAAATAGGCCAGCGCCTTGTAGGGTTAAAGGATTCCATTGGGTAATAGGTACATGATTTACACCCTGCCATAAGGCCCATAATACTGGAAATACTGCCATGTCTAACAGACATATTAACATATACATCCAGCCCATCATTGGACGCCATAGCTGTTGCATCCAATTATTTTCTTTCTTTGACATCGTTCGCTCCTTTGTCTTAATACTAGTATTTATTGCGCAGTCGGCGGTCCTACGTTTGGGTCAGTTTGAGTCACAGTTGCAGTAACACCTTGACCAGATAAGTCAGCAACTAAATCTACAGGTGCTGGATCAGCAGTAACTACTGGTGCAACTGCTGTTGGAACAGCAGCGGCATGTTTAGCAGCACGAGCAGCAGCATCTAAAGCAGCATCTACTAGATCTTCTGCTTCTCTCTTGGCCTTTTCGGCAGCAGCCTCAGCAGCAGCTTGAGCCTTGGCAGC
>Ga0208740_1000216_pt1 | contig 21000 bp, 49 predicted proteins | sample CryBogCBE08Jun09_FD_184567 | JGI IMG/M metagenome (GOLD analysis project Ga0208740, IMG submission 184567) | Freshwater microbial communities from Crystal Bog, Wisconsin, USA - CBE08Jun09 (SPAdes) (version 2) | ecosystem: Environmental > Aquatic > Freshwater > Lake | place: Crystal Bog...
TACTGCCAAACGACCCAGTAGTCAATGTCTACACATTAACGACAGAAGCCAACACACAAGCCACGGGGTGTAGTAAAGACTCCAGTGACTACGCATAGAGTTAAGATTACTGCTGTGATTAATAATAAACGTGTCATCGTCTAAATCGCAACTAAACTGTCAGCTAAACGCTGTCGCTCTGCTGAAGTCATGAGGAAATTATAAATGGCAGTGTCAGTAACTTGATTGTGGACCAGTGTTTGATGCTCTAAACCAATACTGTAGAGATCCTGTGATCCAGGAACCGAATATTGCTTTAATACCAACTGAAATTCAGGACTAGACTTAATAATTGTTTCTTTATAAGTGGCGTTAACTAGTGGGTGTAATTGCATACAGCGGCCTTTTAAGTAATTTAAGTAATTCGATTAATTTAAGTGATAAAAGTGATAAAAATACAGTATAAAAGACTCTATACAAATAGTCAATACTGTGTGTGTAAATTAATTCAGTAATCTTTATTGAGTCAGTGGGTGGGGTAAAAAAGTGTCAAAACATTCAGTCACCGAACAGGTTCAGTTTGAAATTGCTGCTGTCGCCGGTACTACTAGGACTGGTTACGACTGGTTACGACTGGTTACGACTGGTTACGACTGGTTACGACTGGTTACGACTTCAATAGTGGGTATAGTCAACAGTCACCTTCCGTAACGCCTGTTTGATCACACTGTATACTCAGTATACACCGTAGATTCTAACTTTCCACTCGAGCGAAATGACTTTATTACTGACTGTAATACTAATCTTAATACTGACCCTAATACCCCTATTATAACCCTGTGGCCTGCAGGTCGTCGCAGTCACTACAGACTCTACGTCAAATAGTCTACGCTGAGCAAAAGCTTCTTAACTTTCCACTCGAGCGAAATGACTTTATTTCAAGTTTATACTGTGTTGACACTGGGTCGTACTTAGAATTTCGTTCTAAGATTTCGTCCTTAGAATTTCGTTTCCTGAATTTCGTTCTAAGATTTCGTCCTTAGAATTTCGTTTCTAGACGTCGTTTCCTGAATTTCGTTTCTAGACGTCGTCCCTGAAATTTCGTTTCTAGACCAACTGCCGTATAATTTCCACTGTAACACTCTGCTGTATAATTTACACTGTAATAAACTGCTGTCTAAGCTATTACATCAACTGTTATTACTTGCCTACACAGCCTCGCAGTCTCTAAGCTAGTTGAGTAATCTGTACGGGGTTTATAGTTTTGCCGAATGCTGTGCAAAGGTCTGTATTGCCACTACTATATTTTCAACTGCATGCACAGTACCTTGTACGCCTATTGATGCTACCACAATGCCCAGTATAAATGCCAGTATTGTTTTCATACTTACAGTTCCTTTAAATTAACTTAAACAGGTTAAAATTTCAGTGAGGTCAGCGGCCCGGCGGTTAAGATTTCCCTCCAGGGTCACGGGAACCTGACGCCTTAGTATATAGATTATACTGGGTATTGTACCAAAAGTCAATGCTGTAGGGTTGTGCGGCTCCGACGGTGTTGTGACTGTACAACGGTGGGTCGACTGAGGTATTTTTGCAACTGTTGTTTTTTCACAACTGTTGTGAAAATACAACGAAAATGTAGTTAACATCAAGTGACCGAAAAGTCAAGCCTGTCACTGTCGTTTTTTCACAACGGTCAGCACTGCTAGCATCAAATGACTGAAAAGTCAACCAAAAGTTAACTGCATCTGTAGCTGCACCGCAACCCTAAACTCTATTGAATTCTGGGCCAATAGTCAACCTGTATATTGTTGCGGTTTTGCAACATTAGAAATGGATTAGGCCGGTGTTGTGCATCCCCAGATTTTAGCTGATCGAACCTATGCTTTATTATAGTTAAATTATAACTGATTTAGTCTTTGCTGTCAAGTCTTGACTATTGGCTGGGGATTAATTATAATAACGGTACACTAAACAACTGGGAGCCGAAATGCAATATACAGTAGAAGTTTTCCGTCGTGATGCACGTACTAAGTCAGGTTTGCGTGCTTACCAAAAGGTAGAAATGTCGGCCCCTACTGAAGGTGCTGTATTAGACTATTATCATCAAGTGTTTCCCGCAGACCGGGGCTTCGTTCTAGAGCTGCATGAGACTTATGTAACACGTAAGAACTTGTTAAGCGGCCAAGAGTTTAAAGAGCGTTATGACACTCCCTACTTCGCGTCACCCAGTTCCGAGACTTATTGGTCACGGTAAGTTTCAGGGGGTTGACAATTACATCAACCCCAGCTATAATAACGTTACAGTAAACAAACAGGAGCCGAAATGACACAAGACCAACTAGCAGCTAGAATCCGTTGTAACTGGTTTGCCAGTCGTGACACGCTGGAAGAAGCATTTGAATATGCGCATGACATCATGAAAAATGATCCAGTGGCAATGACTGCCATGTACGTGGTATTGAATACTGTGGCCCGTGAGATAGGTCAGTTAGAAGTGCCCCTGCCGGTTGACAATTAATTCAACCCCAGCTATAATAACGTTACAGTAAACAAACAGGAGCCGAAATGTTTATTACACTAACTGTTAAAGACATGGAAAAGTGCCGGGATGCTTGGAATGGTCAATATTTTTACGGTCCAATTAAACTGCGTAGGGACAGCATTCAGGGATACAGCGCCAATAAAATATATTGGACTGGTGGGGTCATAACTGTAAAAGAATCGTTAGAAGAAATAGAGCAAGAATTGGGTTTTATTCAACCTTGCGATCCTACTTTTTATGCTTGACGATTAGGTCAAGCTCTGCTATAATAGCAGTACAGTAAACAATTAGGGAGCGCGAAATGCAAATTCATACAGAGAAAGAGTTAACAGCCCAGTCATTATCAAAGCGACTGCAACGGTTAATTGATTCTGATCAAGAGGTCGTTAACACCTTCAGAGGGTCTCTGGTCTCAGACCCTGCACATGCGTTGACCTGGAGCAACCGCGTGTTCGCCTCTGCTGCCCGACTCAAAGTATGTCATCAAGTGATTACGGCGTTGGCAGAGGGCAGTACAGTAGTGCAGGTGGGCAATTGTCTACAGGATCGTGTACTGCATAAAAGCCGTTATCCTGCACAAAGTACCAGTCCTACCAGCAATCTCATGGAACAATATGAACTGGCAGCCTCTGCGGAAATTCTCAGTGATTTGCAGTATCTTTGAGTTGACCCCGGCGGTCAACTCTGCTATAATAGCAGTACACTAAACAACTGGAGCGGCTATGAATACAGCAGGACGCGAGTATGCTTATGCCTTGGGATACTATCAGGGTCGGGTAGTGGGACAAGAAGAGTATGACGGGTGGGAAACCATGACGTCAGTAGAGCAATCGGCTTTCCGTGCGGGATACGATCGTGGGGTAACTGACTATTGTCACTTCGACATAGACGAGACCCCGGAGGGTTGACCTCTGGGGCTCAATCACGTATAATACTGGGTAAGTTAACAACTGGAGCGAAATATGGCCTACATGAGCCAACAAAAGAAAGCAGAGATTGCACCCCAAATTCGAGAGATTTTGAGACGCTACAGAGTCAAGGCGTCGTTGGCAGTTCGTAATCACAGCACCCTCGTACTCAACATCCGTAGTGGAGATATTGACTTTATCGGCAACTGTCAGGATCGACGGCAGGGCTGGGACAGCCAACATCGCCAGGAGCATCAGCCTCCAATACGGTACCTGCAGGTTAACCCCTACTGGTATCAAGAACACTTTACTGGCCGGGCTTTAGACTTTTTAACCGAAGTCTTTACTGTAATGAACCAGGGCAATTACGATCGCAGTGACGCCCAGTCAGACTACTTTTGCGTGGGCTGGTATGTGGACGTCAACATTGGGCAGTGGAACAAACCATACCTGCATACTGCTTGACATTTAGTCCAATTACAGCTATAATTTAGTTACAGTAAACGAACAGGAGCAGACCTCGTGATGACGGTATACATTAAAGGCCGCACCAGGCCCTTGGTAATTGAAACTAATATAGAATGGGCTTTGCCTTACTGGACTAAACGTAAGCAGCTCAATCCCCTAATCTTCTGGCAGATTAGTTGACATTTAGTCCAATTACAGCTATAATTTAGTTACAGTAAACGAACAGGAGCGCGATATGAAAACACCACAAGTGGCAGCTATTCCCGGTATGACCCCGTTGGGAATTAAACCCAGTATAACATTTCAACCCGTCAGCTCGTCCTCTGCGTCGGGAACACATCTGCAGGGCACGGTCACTACACGATACCAACGTCTAGTTGAGGTGTTTGGTCCCAGCAGAGGACCCGGTGATAAAGTCACACAAGAATGGATCATTCAGTTTAGCGACGGCGTAGTTGCTACGATTTATGATTGGAAAGAGCCCAGCACACCCACAGAGGAATACGAGTGGCACGTGGGCGGATTTAATTCTCAGGCCCTGCACAATGTAATGGCAGTGCTGAATCGCAGTCTTACACTGTCCTAATCACTGGACTTGACTCTTACTCCAATTACAGCTATAATTTAGTTACAGTAAACCTACGGAGCCCCAAATGAAATACACCCCGACAGTTGACATTGGCAGTATGACACCAGCTGAAATGCGCCGACTTCAGCCAGGACAATGGGTCTATACAGGTGAGAATGCCGCCCTGTATCGCAGGAGATTTTGGGGTATTAAGCCTTCAGGCACAGTAGTAGTCGCGTGGCAGGGCAATGCCAAGAGACACGCTAACTATCAACAATATCAACAGACACTGCGTCATTACGCAATCGGAGCTTGATCTTCTAGACCATTCATAAAGGTGGGGGAGAACCCCACCGGCGGTACTGCCTCTAACGGAGACGATGATGAAGTAAGTGACTTGACATACAAGACAAACCTCAGTATAATATAAATATGGCGAAAACAGGAGTAATTACCCTGTCCATATTGGGAAGTCATGACCCCAAGAATCCGTGATGATGGAATTGGTAGACATAGGCTCGGATAGGAGCCGGTGGAAATAAACACCACATGTAGGTTCGAGGCCTACTCACAATGGATTCCATATTGACAATCAACACTATTGCCGTTATAATGTTTATACAGTAAACAACAGGAGATGACCGTGCTATTTAGAAGTCATATTGAACGTATAAATTTCGTTAACTGGGCTACGGCAAAGAACCCCTCATTTACACTGAGCCGCGAAGCATACACACAGGCTAAATGGGACTGGAGAAAAATACTTCGCCAGGATCCTGACCTCAGGCATCACGTCAAACAAACGGCTTGACAATTGATTCAATTTTGGTTATAATAGCAGTTGAGTAAACAAACAGGAGCCAGCTATGTTAGAACTAGATCAATTGCAAGAAGCGCAGAACACCTACTGGGACTTTTATAAGGAAGCGTATGGTGTGCGCCCTCGCGCCAGTAATACCCAGAACTGGACTCTGCAGGATTTCGATAAGGAGTTCGAGACCTTAGCTGAGGTCTGTCGCCTGAATGCGGTCCACAGGGCACAGGCTGAAGCAGAGGCCACAGATCGCTTCGAACGCACAGTTCTAACACTACTGGAGTCAGGTGCCCGTGATCGCGCTATGGCCCTGCGTTGGCTGCATGAGGCTAACGACACGCAGGGTGATGCTAGTTATCTAGAGTACCTACTGGGCCTGCCTTATCAGTATCTGCGGGCTTGACAATTGATTCAATTTTGGTTATAATAGCAGTTGAGTAAACCTACAGGAGTCGATGATGGAAGAACTATACAAAGCATTAGGTGGTTTCGTTTTAGGTGTCATGCTGGTGTTAGCAGTCGGGCTCGTACTTAGTTGGCCGGTAATGACGTTGTGGAATAACTGTTTAGTAGATGCTATCGTGGGTCTACAAGACATCACATGGTTGCAGGCTTGGGGCATTGCAATCTTGGCAAGGTTATTGGTTGGGAGTAAGTAATCATGTTTACAGAAAAACAGTTAAAGAATTTCAGTAGTTACCGTCGGGTACAGATGTCGGGCAAGTGGAATATGTTTGACCCACGAGCATGTCGGGCCACTGGTCTAAGTGACGAGGAATATACCTTCGTCATGAATAATTATATTCAACTACGTGATGCCGTCGATGGAGCACTGTTACCCCAGGCTTGACAATTGATTCAATTTTGGTTATAATAGCAGTACAGTAAACAAACAGGAGTTGAAGATGGTTGAAGATCTCGCAGTAGCAGAAATTGTTATTAAAGAATCCATTGAAACTGCCCAGCAACGTGCCCGGGCTTATTTGGCACAGCATGGCGAGCCTGCTTATTGTGGGTTTGCATGGTGTACAGTCTATGGCGTGCGCAGTAATAGCAAGCTGGGTAAACTGTTGGCCCGATACGGGTTTAGCAAAGCCTATGGCGGTGGGTTACAATTGTGGAACCCCAGCGGTTTGCCAACACAAAGCATGGACATTAAAGAAGTAGGTGCAGATGCCTGCGCGGAGATATTGCGCGAACGACTGGGACTTAAAGCCTACAGCGGAAGCAGAGCAGACTAAGGCTAGGGGTGGCGGGTGCGAGTATAATGCACGTTCCCGTCACCAACACTTGACATTTCCGTCAATTCTGGTTATAATAGCAGTTGAGTAAACACACAGGAGTCAATAATGAAAGCATACGTCACCACAGTAATTCGTCAAGAAATTGAAGTTCCCGAAGGTGCAGATAAACAGGCAGTATTGAACTTCCTTGCCAGGGACCAAGACTTTACAGAGGCGTTTGTTGGCGTCAGTGACCTGACGCAAACATATCGCATCATTGGGGTTCAAGTCGTTGACGAGACGGTGACAGAAATTGGCGAAGAATCATTTGACAATTGATTCAATTTTGGTTATAATAGCAGTACATTAAACCAACAGGAGCAGTAAATGGATCGCAGACATTTTCTTGGCAGTATTATGGCACTGGCCGCAGCCGCCAGTGTTGGTGCCGCCAATGCAGGAATTCCCACACGATATCATACTGCCTTGCAGTTGTTGGATAACTGCCGAGGCATCGATGACGTCGCAGAAGTCCATACACGGGTTGATGCCCTGTTGAAGTACTGCAGGGAGAATTTTCCTGCTCCCGAGTCTACACTCGATCTTCGGGAAGATATGCGGAACATCCTGAAACGAGGGGAGTTGAGTTCAATTGAACATGAAGCATTCCTTCGCAGTATTCCTCCCAAAGTAGCTGACTCACTGTTTCCCGTGGCCTTGATGAAATTGGGCTTAGCTCATTATCAACTAGCTGATCTTATTGACCCCTGTAAGTTATCTGAATTTGGCTGGTTTGCCAAGACTTACTGCCAACTGGTCCTAGATGCCTATTGACAATTAAATCGTTTTCGGTTATAATAGCAGTATAGTAAACAAACGGGAGCAGAGATGTACAATACTTGGCTATTTGCAGAACTTAAAATAGGACAATTGTTCCACTTGAACGGCAACGACTACCGCAAACAGTCAACCCGTACTGCGCGAATGTTAATGAATGGCCGAACATTTTATGTCGGCAAAAATGAAAATGTTCACAAAATTGCATACTAAGGAGTAAACGAAATGACACCAACTTATCGAGAGTTAGCCCAGTGGATCTCAACACTCTCAGAAGAGCAGTTAGACTCAAACGTAACGGTATATAACAGTATTATTGATGAAACCATACCTGTTGCGGGTATGATTCTTAACTGTGACGAACATCTCGAAGTGATGCTTGACACACTGGACCTTGATCATCCTATATTGATTATTGAATAACGGCTTGACAAATAAATCGTTATCGGTTATAATACTGGTACAGTAAACACACCGGGAGTAAACGAAATGGATACAAAAGATTACGAAATGTACACCCCAGAGGGTAATCTAGCAGTGGGCAATATTGTTTCGCTGAGTCTAGCTCAGCGGCTTTCCTGGTACGAAACTTATAAACTCCTGGAGAAGTTGGCACAGCAACCCGGTCGGGCCGAGGCCCTGGATACAGCGGTTCGGGAAGCTGTATATACGGCGATTGGTGCAGAAGAAAGAGACGAGTCGTTTTATTGCTAGTGAAAATATCACTAGACAATTACGTCGTTTTCGGTTATAATAGCAGTACAGTAAACCTACAGGAGTAACAAATGGCAACACGGTCAACTATCGCAATCGAACTCGCAGACGGTACAGTTAAACAAGTGTACTGCCACTGGGATGGCTATTTGAGTTTTAATGGGCGGCTATTGCGGGATCATTACTCGGACCCTACTCAATTGCGCCAGCTTATTGATCTGGGCGACATCAGCAGCCTAGCCCCGACGATTGGGGTTCAGCATCCGTTCAGTGCCGCCGAGGCAGGCATGGACTTACGGGAGTATGATCGGTTATACGACAAAATGACTACGTTTTACGCTCGTGATCGTGGTGAGACAAAGTGTCAAGCCCAGAGTTATTGGGACTTTGGCATGTATAAAATCTCCGGGCGCAGTAAGGAATTTGATTACATCCTGCGCAACGATGGCGTATGGTACTATCGTTCTTATGGTCGCGATTTTGTTGAGCTGGGTCCAGACTTGCAAGCTGAACTGGTTGACAATTGATTCAATTTTGGTTATAATAGTTATACACTAACACAACGGAGTTGAAGATGAAGACATTACAAGAAGTTCGCTATGCTATTCAATTCAGTAACTTTAACAACGACGAATTAAACTTACTGTCAGAAGCTATTAGGTATGCTCGTAGTGAGTTGGTCAAGGATGTCAAGCGTGAACTTTCGCTGGGCGTGAACGTGAACTTTACCAGCAGCCGCACTGGCAGAAACATCACTGGCCATGTGACTAAGATTGCACAGAAGTTTGTAACGGTTAAGACCATAGACGGACTTTGGAAAGTGCCAGCCAATATGCTGTCGATTGTCGAAGACGCTGTATAAACAATGGGGCGAAAGCCCCATTGATTGTGGTTTCTCATTATTAATTTTTTTTCTCATGGAGCAGTATATGAAACTTTTCAAAGTCGCTGGTGTAAGCCGTAGAACCACTGGATTAACCGCACGTTTCGCTAACTCACTGGACCGCGCTCGCGTGCTTGAACGTGCCGGACACAAAGACATTGCCCTTATTGAATTACCAGCGCCAATGAACAAAGACACAGCCTGTCAGTACCTGTTGTCAAATAACTTTGATTGTGGCAACGCTGAGATAGTATTGGCATTGCAAAGCGAAATTGATCGTCTCAAACCTCGAGGTCGCAAGGTCGAAACCGCAGTCTAAATACTTGACTGTTGAATCAATATCGAGTATAATACATATATCACAACTTACGGGATCTAAAAATGCCAATCACCATCACCATCAAAGACAAATTCGTCACTGACCTACTTGCTTCACACATCAGGAATACGTTGCATGATAATTTCGCTGACGAAGCCCTAAAAAAGGCCAAGGTGCCTGCGGCCGGCAAGTTGGCCAAATCCATCTATGCAGACGAAAAGTTCGTGGCCGAATTCACTAAAAATTTAACGGAAATGGCCATGGGCGAGTGGGGTGATATAGTCTATGCCACGTTAGAATCCATGCTCATTCCTCAACTTGCCAAATTTGTATCCGCATGCGACCAGGTTGAACACGACCTATATACGTCTAATGTAGAGGCCGCAGAAGAGCAGACAATAAATCACATGGTCCGATACCTACAGACTTCAGGATACGTTGTCACCAAAGCAAAGGCTAAGTAAAATAAATGAACAGCGATCAAACTCTCGACAATAATATACGATATACTACTGCATTGCAGTTGTTGGATGACTGCCGTGGTGTCGATGACGGCCCAGAATTATATCCGAAAATTAATGCCCTGTTGAAGTACTGCAGGGAGAATTTTCCTGCTCCCGAGTCTACGACTGACAAAATTCAGGAAGATGCGTCAAACATTATGCGTCATTGGAAACGACTAAGTTCCGTTGAATATGAAGCACTATTGCGCAGTATTCCTCCCAAGGTAGCTGACTCATTGTTTCCCGTGGCCTTGATGAAATTGGGATCCATGCAATATCTACCTTGGTATAATCCTGGTAAGTTATCTGAATTTAGCTGGTTTTACAAGACTTACGGCCGACTGGTCATGGATGCCGATTGACATTTCCGCCAATATCGAGTATAATAGCAGTACAGTAAACAAACGGAGAACTAAATGAAAGTTACCAAACTCACTGCTTTAGTAGACAAAGAAAATGCATTTGCTAGCGCATTTAATCGTCCACAACTCAGCTTGCAGAATGCACAGGATCGTCAGAGAATTGCAGGGATTATTGATTCACAGTTGAGTCCAGAAAACTTGACATGCGATGGCGAGTTGCCCCGTGCAGAAGTAGCTCGCAGATATCGATTCTTAATGGCAGCAGCCAAGGAATTGTTGGCACTGGACCCCACAGTTAACATTTACGAGTTTTCCTAAACAATGGGGCGCAAGCCCCATTGACTAGTTCGTCAATATCCAGTATAATCTAGTTAAGTAAACCTACAGGAGCAGTAACATGCAAATAAACGGACGCGAAGTAGATCGCAATAGTTTAGAGGTTGATGGTGTCGATACCAAAGATTATCCTGACTTTGTTGATACTTACTTTAGCTATGCCGCCTTTATGGATGGTACCTCACTCACTGCTGACGAGTTAGACGAGCTCAGTGAAGAGTACCCAGACGTAGCACAGGAAATGGCTCTAGAATCTCTGTATTGACTATTTCGTCAATATCGAGTATAATGTAGTTGTAGTGACAATTATTCAACACATCAGGAGCTGATATGCCCAATTGGTGCCAGAACGCAGTAGTGCTAACACACAAAGATCCCTCAATGACGTCTCGTGCTAGAGACGGGTTCAAGGAGGGTAAGCTATTACAGACCTTTATTCCCATTCCCCGAGACCTTGAAGACACGGTGTCAGGTTCGTTTGGTGATGATGTCGAGGAAGCAGCCAACCAAGCCAAAATTGTACGAAATTTATCTGTTTACGGTTATGCTACGTGGTATGACTTTTGCGTGGACAAATGGGGTACCAAATGGGACGTGGGCGGCGAGGGATGGCAGGACATTGAAAACGGATTGCAGTTAAACTTTGAATCAGCGTGGTCACCTCCGGTCGAAGCATATCGGGAATTGGAGGAGCTGGGCTTTCACATTGAAGCCATGTACTATGAGCCAGGAGTAGGCTTTTGCGGCGAGTACAATACGGGTTCAGGTGAAAACACTATTACAATCCAGGGCAATAGCGACTGGGTTGAGGAGAACGTGCCTGAAGATATCGACCATGCGTTTAATATCAGCGTGACGATGTCAGAGTGGGAAGAAGAAGACAACGAGATTCCGCAGTTAGAATTCAAATCCTAGATTTGATATTGCAGACGTCAATTCTAAAATTTGCGGGTTAGAATTGGTCTGTAGAATTCAAATCCTAGACGACACCATCAAGGTTAGCCCCAGGCTAACCTTGATTCATGATGAGAGATTAGTCAGCTGGCGGGAAGAACTAATTCTGTATTGACACCACCAGTCTGATGAGGGCATATCATTCATATACACGACTTAAATCTCAGGACTAATACTTAACCCTTAGATGGGAAGATTCTCAAGCGGCAGGAATGATGCGGATTCAAGTGTGGGAATTGGCCTGTAGAATTGGCCGATAGAATTTGACATCAGAATTTGACCCTGTGCAGTCAAATACCTACTGAAAAATGGGGCCTCGGCCCCATTTTGATTACTTGAAGTAAACTACCTGCATACGATTCCTGGCTCGGTCCTCAACGAATACATACGTTGGGCTTTCTGTGTAGTTGGCCTTTGGATTCTTAAACACTTTGCCAGCAATGATTTTAACGCTACGCACGTTGACTTCACCTTGCCAGTCCTCGTGCGGCACGCCCTCATTGTAGCTGTACTTGCCGTTACAGCCGCACATACAACCAATCCGCCCGTTGTAAACACGGGCAATACGAGAGATATCAAACATGGGTTCGCTCCAATTGTTTAAGTGTACTGTTATTATACTGCAGGACCGGTCAATAGTCAAGCAGTATTTTACTACTTTAGCATAGGCACTCTAAGAGTGTGCCTTTTGCTGTATATGTACAAAAATACACACGCCCTGGCTCGTTGCTGTCAGCTGCACACGTTACGCTAACAACATAAGCGTCACGGCCGTTGCGGGTACGTACTGTTTTAATTGCACGGTTAAACAAAAAATTGTTACTAAAAGGGCGTTGCGCATTAGCAACAGTTACAGAGTTATTGTTGACTACAATAGTGTTTTGCAACATAATTTGTCCCGTTTGTTAACTTAAATAATTATAGTGCATAATGACGTAATTGTCAAGAGCTTTATCAATGTTGTATACATACAACACTTTGAAGGGGTTGACTTTTTAATAATACTGCTTTATAATCTAGTTGTAGTGCAGTTAGTTAGTGTTGTTGAGCAGCAACAAAACACTACTTGCAAATTAGCGTAGTTAGCAGTATAATTTAGTTACAGTAAACAAAACGGAGCGTATATGTTTATAGCACAAGATTTGGGCAAGCAGTTTATTAAGCTAACGCAAGTTAAAAACACTGACATAGCAGACGATGTTAAAGACTATGACGGAGACGACACAGCGTTGCTGGCGTGCTACACACTGGACGAGGACGCATACGACACAGTGCAGGACTTTGCTAATATTGCAGACAAAATTGTTAGCGTGCAAGTAGTAGAGGCGTTGGCAGTAATGGGCGATATGAGCGGCAGCACAAGTTGCTACACTAACAATGTAAGCGTAGTGGTGCTAGAAGACGGCACTATGTACATGGACTATGCACTGCATGACGACATTTTTTGCTAACGTAATGTTATACTGCTTGACTATTAGTTAGTTAGGCAGTATAATAGTTTTACAGTAACAAGTTAAACAATTTTTCATAAGCGTAGACAAAAATGTTAAACACAAACTCTGCACAGAATACACTGTACGCAACTGTTCGTCTTAAGAAGAATTTAAGTGCGCAGTTTTTCGTTGTTACTGCTGACATACATAACAATTTTAACGCTAGAAATGCGTTATACTACGCTACTCTTAGTGATACTGCTACCTCTGGTCAACTTGCTGACGCCATTGCTAAATTGCAACAACGCAGTAATACAGCGTTGACATTGGTTGACTGCAACAAAGCAGTATTAAAAAAGCTAATGCAAAATAACGCTTGACAATCGGCCGGACCCGCAGTATAATAACTTTACAGTAAACAAACAGGAGCTAGTAATGCCAACAGTTACACAAGTGCGCAGCAGTGCAAAAAAGTTCTTAGACTACGCTAACCTCTCCCCTACGTGTACTTACACTAACAAAACAAGTCGTCTAGACGCTAACAAGCGTAGCGTAGCCTACGGCTTTTATCACAGCACTAGTCCAGCACAGCTACAATTTGTTGCTGATGCTTTGCAAGCACTCTATCCCCAGGCTCGCGTGCGTGTAATGCCTGCAAAGCGTGATTATTGCAGTTACGACACGTATTTGCGTATCAGCAACATTGTAATGTATTAACAACATTGTAATCCCCAGTATCCTCTGCCGGCATAGTTGATCTGTCGGCAGAGTAATATTGCCGACGCTTGACTGACTGAGGAATTCTCAGTATAATTTAGTTACAGTAAACAAACGGGAGTAGACGATGGACAGCAGCCTAATTGACATGGTGTTATTGCAGATACAGGTTGACATTAGAAATGAAGACTTGACTGCCCTGGCGGAGTTGTTACAGTCGGTGCCGGAGCAGAAGCTTAGGGGTTTCATTACTGAAGCGGGTTGACAACTACGTCAACATCTAGTATAATCTAGTTATATTGAAATACATTTATATGCGATGGAAGTCAAAAGCGCAACTGGACGTAGACCAGCGTAATGTATTTTAATACCTTGTCTATCCGGCGATCTGGAGAGTCGCAGACGGCGGTGGGATGCTTAAACCCCCCGATGATGGTAACGTCATCGACACCGTTGCACATTGTGGGTTCGAATCCCACGTTAGACACCATATTGAAGTACATTTATTAGTGGATGTGATAAAGCCAACTAGAGGTGACTACGCCCAGTCGTAGCAAGTTTATCCAGTAAGTGTATTTCAATATGGTATGGCGAAAATGGTATCCGCCGACGTGGACGAGCCGATACGGATAGGAGATGACGGGTAACCCCATCCCTCGTGTTCATGGCAAAAACTGTTGGGACGAGCGAACACGACCGACTCGTCTGTGAGGGTTCGAATCCCTCTACCATTTGACAATTACGACGTCTCTGTTTATAATAGCAGTAGACTACCACTCAAAGGAGTTATTATGCGATACATTCGTTCATCTAACCAGAAAAGGAGTTATTATGCGATACATTCGTTCATCTAACCAGATAGCAAGTAAAAATAAAACCTATGCGATGGCAGACATCACCGAAGTCCAGATGTACGAGTGGGTAAAAACTCAGGAGGTAGACCTAGCAGGATTCCAAGCCTGGATTCATCACCACATGACCCTGAGTCACCAGGAGGGGTATGTACAGGGCTTTGACACAGCGGTTGTGTCAGTTGATAATTTAATAGTCAGGTGTTATAATCACAGTACATTAACAACTGGAGTAGATGATGACGTGCATCAATGATGACTGGATTGAAACCCCTGAGGGCCAAGCGGTCCTGGACCGCGTAAGAGAGGGGTGGTACAGGGTGTGGGCAGCACATATCAAATCCAACGTCAACCCTACGTTAAGTGACGAATTGTCGCAGGCACTATTAGAACATTGTGGTATTGACAATTAAATCATTGTCAGTTATTATAGCTATACAGTAAACAAACAGGAATCCTCAATGACGATCACAGCAGAGGCAGCTAGAAAACTTGCCCTCCAGCAAGCAGAGAAAGAAGTAGCTAAGGTGTATACTTATATTAAAGAGGCCGCGGCAAAAGGTCACGGGGGTATTCGATTGGGGGTCCTTTTTGGACTGGCGGAGACAGTAATCCTCCCGAAGTACTATGGGTTGTAGCCTGTGACCTATTAAGAAAACAAGGGTTCAAGGTGAAGTCTTTACGGTCATTACATCGGACAGAAGATACAGGTACCCAAATATCCTGGTAGTTGACAATTAAATCAAAAACGGCTATAATAGTTATACACTAAACGATACGGAGCAAGACTATGATCGATGACAAAAAACGTGAGATGTTAGATCAGTTGGCAGCCCATGCTATGACGGGACTGTTGGCCCGAGTCGGAACACGAATAGATAACGACCGTCTAGCGGAAAAGGCATATGAGGTGGCGGCGGCTATGATGGAACAGCGAACTCGCATACATGAGGAAGCCAAGCGTATGGTGGCGGCGGCTATGATAGAACAGCGAACTCGTATACATGAGGAAGCCAAGCGTACAGTGGCTGCTCAACAGCACAATGCCGCTGAACTTGCAGCCGTTGCCGCTAGACAACCGGCAACAGAATAGTCAACTTCTTCAACAGGGGTTGACAATTACGTCAATTTTGGGTATAATCACAGTACACTAAAGAACGAAAGCGAGGATTTAATATGAATGTGCCCAACTACCCATCAGAGGAAGTCAAAGAATTTGGGGAACGGGTTGCACGAGCGATGATGGACGCAAGTATTCAGCATTCAATGGGCGGATGCGGGGGCTGTAAGCACTACGACCTTACCAATTTTGACGAGGAGTTACGACCTTACGTTGAAGCATACCTAAAGGGCAATCGCGACAGCGCGGCATTGATATACGCAGCGATGCGGACCAAAGAGCTGGAGTAGACCTTATCTTATCGGGTGACAATTACATCATTGTCAGTTATAATCACTGTTAAGTAACCCAACAGGAATCCGCTATGAAGATCACAGCAGCCGAGGCTAAACAGTTAATGGAATCAGACCATATAAAACAGGTGGAGGCAGTTTATCCCTTGATCAAAGATGCCGCGGAGTCAGGAAAACGAGGTATTCGATTGGGGGGTTCTTTTTGGTCGCGCCCCTCTAGTAACGAATGGTATTTGGCCTCTAAACTATTGAAGCGGAATGGCTATACCGTAGACCTCTATGTCATCGAGCAGGGACTGGATCACACCATCCAGGGTACCGAAATCACCTGGGCTTGACAGACAGGAGCCCAGACAGTATAATAATATTTTAACCAGGATTGACGCAATGACATCATTCGAAGTAGTATACGAAGACCCTGACTATACACAGCAGCAGGAGACAGGAATATATCTTGAGGCTGGGTCAGTTAAGGATTTCAGCCAGTGGAGTCCCACTGCACAGCAACGATTGGTTGAAGACATTTACAGTCCCTTCCGCACCATCAACAGTTAACAGCTCAGCCTACAGGCAGGGGAGACAAACGTGTTAAACTTGATATTTTATCTAACTTATCCTGCACTGGCAGTTCTAGGTGTTATGCTTGTGGCCTCGATCCTAGGGCGATGTTTTCCCAAATAGACTTCAATCTTAGACTTCAATCTTAGACTTTTCGTCTTAGACGACACGTTTGAAATTTCAATATCGAGACTTTATTATGCGACAGAAATCTGCAACTTGGCCTTACAAACCTCGCCCGGGATTAGAAGGTCCCTATGCCTTTGCCACAGGGCGTGTTCTTTACTATGATGTACGTGAAGGTCAATACTACGATCCCAGAACTGACCTGTATCTTTGGCAGGAAGAAGTTGACGAGCTACACGAAGCCTTTATCCTGAGACTTAGGCAGCAGACTTCAGTCTAAGATTTGACCCTGCGAAACAGAGGCTTAGACATTAGCCGAGACCTTTGACAGCAAAGGTCAATTCTACAAAATCCCTTCAGGGATTTAATATTGGCGAGACGATTTGACCCTGTCGTAGACAGAACTAGACTTCGTAGACCAACATCAACGGCTAGAGGTGATGTCAAGGTTAGGATTCTGTCGTGTAGCGTTAAAGATTTGGCCTTGTGTATGACCTTCGCCATGACGATTTGACCCTGGGAATTTCGCCTGTGGAGTCAGAGGCTGACGAGAGATTGGTCTAGCAGATTTGATAATGGAGATGAGGGTCAAGAATTTGACCCTGGGAATTTGACTCTGAGAATTTCATCCTAGATTTTGAGGCCAAGAAAATAAACAAAAAATGGGGCCTGAGCCCCTGGACTAATCGATCCAACAGTCGGCGGCGTGTACCGTTGTGTAGTTCTCGCCGCCAATGTAGTCGCCGCCAAACCCCTCGTCATCCCTGAACAGGGTCAAGTTATTGCCGTTAATTTTGACAATTTTGCCCGTTTGCTCAAAGTCTGATTTAAAACAAACGTAGTCACCCACCTTGACGGTCTTGCCTTCTACTGAAGCCATGTAGTTCTCCTGAGAAATTTGATCCTAGAATTTGGTCTGCAGAATTTGGCCTGCAGATTTCAACCTAAAAACGGGGCCCGAGCCCCTTGGTTTAAGCCAGTGCAGTCTCGGGATAGGTCTGCACGTATTCGGGTTTGAGCATGCGGGTTCGGTACAGGCTCATAAAGCGTGTTAACTCTTCGTTAACATCCTCGAGCAGATCAAAGATGGGGTCTCCTGGCATCAGGTCTCCCTTCTGATCCATTTGGTCCAGTGTCAGCATGACGTCACAGAAGTCATCCAGGCCGCGTTCACGGGCAAAAACAGCTAGGCGTTTTACGCTCATAGTAGATCCTTTTGTTAAAAGTTAAACTACTTACTGCACAACAACTACATTGTAGCACTTGCGCTATTAAAACGCAAGTGCTTTTTTGTTACACTTTAGCGTTAAGTTCTGCTAAAGCTTCTTTTAGTGCTGACATTTGATACTGCACAACGTATTGCACAGCTTCCTCTGCTATGTTATACAGTACAGCTTCGTCCTGCGTATTAAGCTGGTCTTTGTTGTCGCAATTATGCAACACTCGCATTGTGCTGAAAAAAGAATCAAGGCCAAATTCTGCCGCCATCTCGCCTAGGCGACGAACGTTTGTGCTATTTAACATAGTACAGCTCCTTTTTGTTAACAACAACTACATTGTAACGCATTTTGCGCTAACTTGCAAGCACTACTTTGTTGCAAAAAAACAACACTTGCTAACTGCTAACTGCTAACAACAACTACATTGTAAAGTCGTTTGCGCTAAATTGCAAGCGTTAATTACGTTGTTTTTTTGCAACAAAATAGCACTTGCAAATTAAAACAATGCGCAGTATAATTTAGCTTGCAGTACAGCAGTACAGCAGTTAGCAAGTGTTGTAAACGTGCAACAAAATAGCACTTGCAAATTAGCACAGTTAGCAGTATAATTTAGCTTGCAGTAAACAAGTAGCTTAACAACATTTTATAAAGCGTAAACAAAATGCAAAAAAAGCCTCAAGCAGTAGCGCACGTTGTTTTAACAACAAAAAACAACGCTGTAAAGCACGCACGTTATATAAGCGTGTTACAAGTGCAAGCGCAAAATGCAAAAAATGCGCACTTGTACACAAACGAACAACACGCACAAGCGCAAGCACTAGCGCAAGCAGTACAAGCACAATATTTTACTAAGCGTGTTTATACTAACTTGCGTGCTAAGTTTATAGCAGTTAAAGTAGCTAAAGCGCAAGTATGCACTAACTTGCTAATTATTGCAAAGCGTTACAATGCGCAAATTGTAACAACGGACAACAATAGCGTATTGTTGCGCTTATTTGCTAGCGCATAACTTACAAAATACTACTTGCGTATTAGCTACGCAAGTAGTATAATTACTGCATAGTAAGCAGTACAGCAGTTAGCAAGCGTTGTTTTTTTGCAACAAAGTAGCACTTGCAAATTAGCGCAGTTAGCAGTATAATTACTGCATAGTAAGCAGTACAGCAGTTAGCAAGCGTTGTTTTTTTGCAACAAAGTAGCACTTGCAAATTAGCGCAGTTAGCAGTATAATTTAGTTGCAGTAAACAACTTAAACACATTTTATAAGCGTAAACAAAAATGTTAAATTTACAGCAAGCACAACAAGCACTTACAGCACACGCTAACGCTAACACAATTAGCGCACAAACTATACAAGTATTACTTGCTAACAAAAGCACTACGTTTGCTAACGTATGCTACGTTACGCAAGTAGCTACTAGCGCAAAACACAACTTAGTTAGCATTAAAAAAGTAGTTAGTGCTAACGTGCAACTTTTTAGCAACATTAGCGCATTTACTAACGTTTACGCTAACGCTGTACAAAAAAGTGCAAATAATATTGAAGCTAACAACGCTAGCAACGTAGCTAACTTTACAACGCAAAGTAACTATTTTACACACACTAACGTACATAGCATAGTTAAGCACAAGCAAACTAATGCGCTGTACTTATACGCTATATTTAACAACGCTAGCAGTATGTATTTTATTAACGGCCAATTAGCAACTAAGCTACAAGTAGCACAATACTTAACTGCTAGCGCACGCAACAAACTGCTAGCGCAAAGTGCTGTAACGCACAACGTAGCTAACAACGTGTTACATACTGTAAAAGTGCGCACTATTGCACTAGCTAACTTAGTTAGCATTACAGCTAACAAGCAAACTGTAAGCGTAGCAAGCACGCTGTAAGCGTAGCAAGCACGCTGTAACGCATTATGTACACTACGCTGTACTAATGCGTTACAGCGTGCATTTTATGCGCTTGCATTTTATGCGCTTGCATTTTATAAAATTACATGCTATAATTTAGCTATTTCAAAAACTTCGGACACCCCGGTGTTGTTTTTTAGCTACAATACATTGTATGTATACTAGCTTTGCGTCAATCCTGGATCGTATAAATCAATTTTGTCAATCCTGGATCGTATAAATCAATCTTCTTCCACTATGTAGGACCCCAGGGGTCAAAAACTTCATCAGGATTTAAATCAGCTGATCAAAAAATTTTGGCCACAAATTTTTCTATCTCCACACTGTATAGAATCATACTTACAGTATCATCTAGATACAGTAATTTAGTCATCTGCCTTTGTTAAATAATAGTGCAAACATGGTGGCTAGGCTTTGATCATCACTATAGAATCTAAAGTGTATTTCATTTGACAGATTCCTAAATGCCCAATCATAGTCCTTACTATGTACTAGTCCGTTTTCCTTACACCAATTACTCATTTTAATGGCACGTTTAGTAGCAAGTAACTGAGTATCATTATGTGGTATTTTAACTATAATCATCTATTCCCTCCCAGGTAAATCCACGATTTCATTGTCATCCTGGACTGTTATTTTTCCCAGCGTAGTGCGAATAGTGTAGCATCTCGATCATCAGTAAACTGTATGCCCATCTGCCGAAGGAGAATTCATCATTTTGTATCCAGTGATGTCCCACACTCCATCGTTGTTTAAGAGATAAGGGCGGATTGGGCATATACTGATCTAACCATAGGCCTATTTGCTGTATTTCTTCGTCGGTATACTTTCCCGTAAGTTCTTTATCTATCATTTATCTACGCCATTTTAGTGCAAACATGGTTGCTACGTTGCTGTCATCGTTGTAAAAACGAAATTCCATTACTATGTGAGGAAGGTTATTTAGAGATATGGGTCGATAACTCCAGGCATAGTCATGTCCGTATTCTAGATTTTGCAGTTTACACCAATCTGTCATCATCTCAGACAGCCGACCGGGATTAATGGGTTTATAACTATCGGGATCAATTAAAACTTTTTTCATTGTGGCTCAGGAGCTAGGGCGCTTCGCGCCTTAGTTCTCTAGTTCAATAGTCAGACGCAGAAGGTTACTGTCCTCGTTTGGCAACAATTTTGTCAGCTAGACCATATGCCACAGCTTCTTCGGCTGACATAAAGTTGTCCCGTTCCATATCCTGTTCCAGTTCACTGTATGTCTTGTTTGCAGAATTATGCGTCACGTAGATTCCAGTTAACTCCCGTTTCATCTTGAGAATTTCATTAACTTGAATCAGCATGTCCGTAGCTTGTCCACG
>Ga0208740_1000224_pt1 | contig 20256 bp, 26 predicted proteins | sample CryBogCBE08Jun09_FD_184567 | JGI IMG/M metagenome (GOLD analysis project Ga0208740, IMG submission 184567) | Freshwater microbial communities from Crystal Bog, Wisconsin, USA - CBE08Jun09 (SPAdes) (version 2) | ecosystem: Environmental > Aquatic > Freshwater > Lake | place: Crystal Bog...
GCCCAGCATAGAGTCTAAGAGCTACTGTGAGGATCATGTATGGCTAGTGTACCAGAAGGGCAGTAATCTAAGGAAGCGTCATAAGGACATCCGTGTAGCCAACTCAGTATGGGACATTGAATCAGAATTCAACTCCGCGGTGCAAGAGCTGGTAGAGGAGGGTTGGTTATAGGTTGAGGTAGTAGTTGAAGCGTTGACATAGTGGTTTGGCACCTGGCTCGGGGAGGTGGTCAGGTGCTTTTTTTTAAACCGTTGCGCTTACGCAACAACCGCTTGCCTAAAAACCTCGAGTTAGAGTAAAACCCCTGGCCTAGAGATCTCCAAATCCTGGAATTTTTGCGCGGCAATTTTTTTGGGCTACTAAGACCCCGGCCTGCGCCCCTCCTTTACTATCCTTTACTAGTCTGCTGTATGCATGAGCCACTGCCCACGTTCCATTGGAAAAGTATAGTGGTTTTAGCCCCGATCCAAGTATAACTAACCTCTGACTCCCCGGTAGTCGCTATGTTAGGATAGTGTGTTATAGCATCGGGCACACCCAAACTATTGTTAAAGCTGGGCGTAGTCATCTTACTCAGTGTGTCCACTATTTGTGCATTACAAGAGCTGACTGTTATAGTAGCTCCGCTCGGTAACTGTAGACCATTGCCCGATCCCCCACCACCACCACACCCTGGTAGTAGTAATACACCACCCAGCAGTAACAGTGATATTACAGTCCACAAGTATAGAGCCAGCAGTATTTTACTAGGAGGTTGTTGTTGTTGTTGTTGTTGGTGTTTGTCGTTTATGTTGTTGTTGTTGGTGTTCATACTATAGAGTATAAACAGCCCTACACGCTAACACAATCCATTTATTACGGTTGTTACTTGAGATTACATATTTTACGCAGTGGGTTACACAGCACACAAATCCACACCTGTGCTGGTACAGATCTGAGATTTAAAAATTTTTGCGCAGTATTTTTTTGGTACACTATATAGAGGTCTGCTCTACACTATAGGCTATATATTTCCAAACTCTATTTAAATTGCGATTGGTTGCGGGTATACTCATATTAGAAAATAGTTCACGTATATGTGCTTTGATCTCATCTTCGTAGTCTTGTACTGTACCTTCAGGGTCATCTGCTAGTATATCCTGTACTTCTTTACTGACTCTATACTGTATCTCCACTATACGTGCGTTTATCTCACTGGGCGAGAGGAGTTTACTTGTTTCTCTACTGTGATAGTAACCTCCTGGCTTACTGGTCAGCTTAGGGCTTTTTTGACTAATTTTATGAGTGTCCAGAGCATGTCTAAGCTCATGTGCCAGTGTTTGTGCTATGCTGGCGTCATCTTTGTCCTTGATCAGAGTTTGATTGTAGGCTATAGCAGGCTGGGGATAGTCCTTGTTTATGCCCCGGGGTAGGTGAGCCGCTGTTTTAGTCGGGCTCAGTGGTCTGAGTATTATCAGCAGATTGTTGATGTAATCAGGCAGGGTGTTTGTGGGTACTAGGGCGTTGAGACGTTGTGGGGCTAGATTTTTTGTATTTTGATTCTTGCGTAGATATCGTGTGAGTATAGTGGCCACACGCTGTAGCTCGTGATCTTCTTGGTGGGATTCTCTGAGAGCGGTGATGTGTGCAGGTTCTAAGTCAAATATACGCATATAATGGGTGGGTAAAAATTTTTACCGTTCTTGGCTTCGCCGCGCTTCGCGTCGGATAGCACTTGGATGGTTGTTCTTAGGAGCCTTGAGTGTTATGTCAACTAGGTCTTGTACTGTGTGATAATTGCCCATGTCTCGGGGCATTCTCAGTCGAAATTGTTCTTCAATCTCCATGACTAGATGTAGTTTGTCCAGGCTGTCTGTGCCCAGGTCACGATCAAAGTCCGAAGTTGGGGTTACAGTTTCTGGACGCAGTCGCAGTTCTTGAGCTATGATAGTTAGAACCTGATCTGGTGTGGTTGTGTTTTGAGTTTCTATTTTCATATCTATATTATACACTAGGTTTTTGAGTATTTCAACAGTGTAGAGTGGTCAGTGAGGTCAGGGTGCCAACGGGGGTTGGTCATGTAGCTCCAAATTGATCTGAAGCTGTTGCGTAGCAGTCCACTTCGGCGTTCCCACAGTATGGTGCGAGCGTCTTTGATCATCTTCCACGTTGAACCTCTTTGTGGGTCGGCCATGAGTAGTTTTAGGGTGTTGCGGGCCATGAAATATGAGTAGTAGTACAGTACAACTATCATTGCCCATCTACGAGTAGAGTTGTCACCACCTATGAGGTTCCATACATCGACGCTGACTGACTTGTGCTCGATTTCTTCAATACTGTGCCAACGCCACACAGATTCAAAATGTGGGTGCATGAGTTTAAATGATCGTCGATATTTCAACATCAGCTCTGCATTACGGGCAGTGATGTGCTCCATGGCTATGGTAGCGGCCAGGCAACTACGATCACCCCATCGTGCTCTCATCTTGACCCAAAAGTCTCGCATATCGTCTTCTATGGCCTGGGCTGGTAGTCCTTGACGGTCCAGCCAACGATTGTACTGGGTATGCTGATAACGATGCCAGTTTTCCTGGCGGATAAACTCTGTGACATTGGCGTGTAGTTGGGGATCTCGGCTGATTTCATCTTTGTAGACCATGAGGCTGTCTATGAAGAATTTCTCACCGTCGATAAAACTCGCACCCAGTGCATTCATAAAATGTGAGTAGAATGGTGAGTCGTTGTACCAATGTGCGGGTAGGTCTGGTTGAGTCCAATCTAGTCTAAGTTGATGGCTGGTAAAATCTGGGGACGACGTTGTCGTTGTTGTTGTTGTCATAGTACATATATTTAATAAATATTTTCATCATGCGTATGCTCTATGATCGCTACCCTGAACTACCTTATGTAGCTTCTGCACCGTGGCCATTGGTAGAATTAGAGTCATCACCTGGGCAGTGGGATTGGGTCAACAGCATGGGGGTAGTGGAAACATGGTTGACCAACTCTGTAGGGCATCATTGGGTGCGTTGGTGTTGGAACATGGCCGCAAATGATCGCATTGAAATTTGCACGGTACGATTCTTGCAAGAAAAAGATACTACTATGTTCTTGCTACGGTTTGGACAATGATATATACAGCTGAGCCAATTCATTTAGAGCCAGCGCATAGTTAGAACCTACCTTGACCGCTATGCCGCCTTTCGATTGCCACTCATTACAATTGCTGGTACGGTCATCTACTAATATATCTCCAGGTTGGCAATGGTACTGTTTGTCTTCTGAATAAGGTCCGAAGTGTACACGTATGTCAGGGAAGTATTGGTTGACCCAATCTATTTTGTCATGAAATACATGTGGCATTTCATTATTAGTAGGAATAGCCGTTAGCATATACAGTTCCCAACCGAGAGTGTCTCGAAATCCTCGTGCTATGGCTGCCATTTCATATGCTCGAGGCATCAAGGGCAGGTCTCGATAAAAATGGGGATGGTTGCGTATCTTGTTCCATTCTTGCTGGGGCCATTTTTCAGGAACGGCTTCATCTTTGGGATGACAGATAATTTCACGAGCATGTGTGTTGAAGTCAGCAAGGACTCCATCTAAATCTAGATATATTGTTGGCATAGTATTTTATATTATACGCTGAGATCTTGGCTATGTAAACGATCTATGAGCATATTGATACCATGTATAGTATCATCATTACGCAGACTCTTATAAACTAAATTAGGTATTGAATATTCACCTTGAGCTGTTTTAAGTCCCATCTTACGATAAGTTCTCAACAATGTAAGTGCTCGACGGCAAGAGTGTAGGTCACCAGTTTTAATTGCGTGTTTGAGTATTGTATGCCAAACACTGACCCAATGTTTGAGTTCTTTTTCGTCATACTGGGGTTCTTGGTATTGAGTGGGTTCTTTGATCCAACGGTTATGACTTACACTATAAACACCTGCACTGACTGCCGGACGATCTGCATCTTCGACATACAGCTCCACAGGTATGCCATGTATTTCTAAATCGTATTGGCGCTTGTACAATGTGCGTTTGGTATCAAACAATTCTTCTGCTTCGCGATCACAGGATATTTTGCTGTAGTCCGCAATCAGGTGTAGGTCGATATCGCTTTTAGATGTGTAATTGTAGTTTACATTACCGCCCGTGATTACAATATCTACTAGATTAAATGGTACTTCAACGAATTCACGGAAGTCATCGGCCATGCGTAGTAGTGCACCGCGAACTTCGCTTTTTAATTTATTATTGTCCCATAGTTTGGGATTCAATTCAGTATGATGTTCAATAGGGGGAGCAAACTCGTTTAGATTCATGGTTAGTTATTTATACGGTTAAATAATCATTGAATATGACAAAAATACAAATTACTCCCGGGCATTTGTTAATAGCAAATCCCAATAACCCTAAAGATGACCTTAGCCGTAGTGTCATACTGGTAGTATCTCACACCTATAAAATGTCAGTAGGACTACAGATCAACAATCCTGTAGAAGACCTCAATCTTAAACTTGTAGCAACAGGGTTAGGCATGGAATATCATTATAATGATCCTATTTTTTACGGGGGCGGTACCAATACACATAAAATTCATGTAGTACACTCATCAGATTGGAAAGGAATAAGTACAGTTCAATTAAATGAAGAGATATCAGTTACTAGTGATGTATGTGTGATACAGGCCATAACTGACGGAACAGGTCCAGAATTTTATCGTGCCTGTGCCGGTTATTGGGTATGGAAAGATGGAATACTAGAAACTCAATTAGATCCTAGAGACAGAACAGATCCTCATAAATGGGAAATTACTCCTGCCAGTAGGGAAAATGTATTCAACGATGAAGGACCTGATCAGTGGCGTTATGCTCTAGAAGACTGTGCACGATATCAAATCAGTGAATGGTTTTAATCCTTTTCAGAATTCATATTATTCAACATATTGCGTATTAAAGGTGCTCCTCCAATAGGAGCACTTTTGCTTTGTAGTTTACTAAAATCAAATCCTGTTGTAGTTTCTTCAGTGTTGGTACTTACTACGCTGGTACGTTTGAATGAGTTTGTAGCATTGCTAGTTCGTTGTTGGTTGAAACTACCTTCGGATTCTTCTTCACCTAGATCACTGATACGCAGAGTATCCATATTAAATTCTAGATCAACCTTTTGTCCTACACCACTACTTGAACGTGTCTTCATAAACTGAATTTGATAACGTCCACGTTCCTTCATAGCACGGCTGGTAAAGATACCTATAACATTATCTGCTGTCATAATCTTACTTAAACCGCCCGAAATATGACTGTGATCAAACTCAATTTCTTCCACTGCTGAACGATTTAACTGTGAAGCAGTTACTGTTACGCATTGTGTTTCCATAGCCAAATTTCGAATCTCTTCCGACACATATTTGTCTTTTACAAACAAATCGCTGGGCGAGACCTTCACAGATAAAGGCATCATTAAATCGAGGTAATCTATTAATAAAACGTCTGGTTTCACGCCTTTTTTGACCTGATATTCCTTCAAATAGGCTCGAATATCGTTACAATTTTTCCCACTGGGCATATACTTGACTTGTAGGTTTCCTGCCTTTTTACCCAGCATTTTAACCTTTAATTCTACGTCATCTATGCTTCTAAAAATCTCTCTAGTACTAATACCTGTGGTCATAGAATCCAATCGCATACTGACCAAACCTTCACTTAACTCAAATGTTAAGTACAAAACGTTCAATCCTGCAAGTGCCCAGTTTACACCTAGATTAGCTAAGAACAAACTCTTACCACCACCCGAACCTGCACAGAATATATTCAATTCACCGCGGTTAAATCCACCATACAATTTCTTATCAATACTAGGCCACCCTGTGCTAATCTGTCCATTACCGTCTTTGAGTTTAGTAAGACGTGCTTTAGGATCTTCAAAGTAATCAGTGCCCATGTCTTTGTTCAAACTAATTTGAATAGCATCTTTGATTAGCTTTTCTACCGGACCGTAGTCTCCTGCTTCTAATAAATCACTGCTCTTGATAATTGCACGTTCTAATCCTTTGTGTCGACTAAAGTTTTCAAATTCATCCATGAGCCAGTCATAGTTTTCTTTGGGCAATGTCACCGGATTGAAATCACTGCGACAAGATGCGTTAACAATCTGAGCCTCGGGCATGACCTTATATTCATCTACATATTTGGTAATAAATTCAGCCGCACCCTGTAGCCTTTGATCAAAATTTTCTGGATCAAATATGTTTTGAATACGTATAAATGTTTCTGCATCACTTAAGAACATTTCTAGATACAGTTTCTGCATCTCATAATCATAGTTTGGTTTATTCATTGAGTCCTTCTAATTTTTTCTTTAGCAAATTTATTTTTATCTCTCCTGCGACTTTGTAGTGCAAGATTGTGGCCAGTACATATAAGCGTCCATATTTCTTTACAGCATCTGCTACATCTTTTATGTCATCACCCCAAGGTGGTAAACTCACCGACCAATTATTCTTTATTGCAGAGTTTAATATCTTGGCACCTGCACGATCTCTATCTGGTACAACAACGACTTCTCGGCCTAATGTATTCAATCTTAAAATTTGAGTTTCATTAGGATCGTTGTGCATGATAGCACATCCATCTACTGCAATAGCGTCAAACTGACCTTCTACTACTATAACATATGCCCTGTCGTTTGTCTGTCTATCTAAATTAAATATATAACCTGGCTGTGCGTCTGTAAGATATTTCGGCTTACCATCTGTAATCTTACGACCTGTGTAACCTACAATTTTACCATCATGGTAGAATGGAATAATAACACGATCTGCATAACCAGGAGTAGGTGACCACATCCAGTTGTACCAATCAAGTTCCATACCTCTACTCAATATATATTCTACAATCTTAGCAATATCCTTAGTTATGCCGAGATGATCAGCAGTAGCAATCCATTCTATTACTGACAAGGTTCCTTCTGGTAAATGCTTTTCAGCTAGTTCAAAATTTAAAGGTTTCTTTAGAACAGGCTGATCATCTTTGATCTTTAATGCTACTAGATTCAATCGTCCTAGATCTACATCATTCATTCCTAACCATTTGAATAATGTCTTGGTATTCTTACTGAGTAATTTGCCAGGACTCCAGCCTGCTTTGAATCCACAGTTGAAACAATGATAACTCCAACCGCCATCTGGGCTAGTCATTATGCCACCACGTTTGCGAGTGTCTCTGGCTTCACCATTGTTATGACAACAGACTGCATCAAAACTAGTCCAGCCACTTGGAGTAGATTTACGCTTCGGAGGCAAGAGTGTTAATAAAGCAGATTGAATATCATTCATCTACTAAGTTTAACTTCTATAGAGTACTTTGTCAAAGGTTCCGGTAGTATTACCCATAAAGTCTAGGGTAGGTTGATACATTATTCTGATATAAGAAAATATACCGTTGAAATTTTTATAATCAATACCGTTGTATCCATTATATGTTAATGTGGCAATGTTTACATATCTTCCAAAACTTTGTGGGCTGTTATATAATGTACCTTGTATTGTCACTGTTCCTATATAGTTTGTCATATACATAGCTACAGTATGGAGAGCTGTGTTGCTGTTATATTCTGGATAAGCATAGACATTACCACTGAAATATTGATAAGCGGTAATAGAATCATTGTAGACTTGATTAAATGCAGTTATCTCCTGGCTAGGTTGTAGTGCAGGGTATGCATCTTGTTTAACTTGTATTTGACCGGCTACATCATAATATGTGTTAGAGTAAGTCGGAAGATAAGTGCCATCGCTGGGATCTTGATACTTAACAGTAAACTGGTATTCACTGACTTCGAGATCTAGTGTATCACTTTCTAATAAACTTAATTCAGCTAATCCTCTTAACCCGATAGTAACTCCGTCATCTAATACTGTTAGATTTTTCTGTAGCAACATTCGATTATTGACTGCATCAAACATAGAGAACACATAAGTACCAGTATTGGAAATAGGAATACGTTTTTGATCGCTGTTCTTAAATTGAACTCGAATTTTATTTTTGATCCCTTTTTGTATTTTTAGATCTCGTTGATACATGACGTTGTGAACTCCTAACGTGGTTGGATCCAAATCTAGTATTACATCCAGAGTATTGTCGTATAAATAGATTGGTAAATGTTGCATATTTGTATTTATTCATAAAGATGACATCACCCAATACCTTCCAAAACAACTACCCCTTTGTCTCCTGTGTTAAATCAAATGACATAGAATATGTCGGCATTGTAATTAACTTTGATAATTTTGTTACTAGTATATATGATATATCAGCAATCAAATCCGATGACGAGCGTAAGATATTCTTAGAAATGGGAGAAGTATGGTGGTGGGAATCAAATAGGAAAATACCAATTAATATATTTCTTAAAAAAGAAATGCAGGTATTTAGATATGCTATTAAAACATTTAATAGCAAAGATATTGAGCTAATATTCGGTCCTAGTGTTAATCTAAGTGAAATAGCTGAAAAACGAATTAAACGTAAATCAATACAATTGGTAAGGGTTCCTAAGAGTGGCCAACGTTGATTTTTTCGCAAATAAGATTTAACTGCACTAGAATCACTGCGGCATAACTAATTGAATGTGATTTTTTGAACGTGTAACTATCATCAGACGCCTTGGTCCATATGTCATTTTTGATTGCTTGGAATCCTTGGTCTTGGCATATTGGGACGAGATGTTTCTTCCCCGGACGGATCATAGCCAAGACCATAGCTAGTTCTTCAATAGTTCTAGGATTTAATGATCTCAGTAATGTGTGATATCCATTAACATGAAACAATTGATCACACACTTCTTTCTCATGCAGTAGATCCCATAATGGTTCAGTATTCAACAATTGAATAAGATGTTCTTCGTTTTTGACTCCATTGTATGCGCTGACATTTAGAAAATCTAACTTAAAATATCCACGGTCTTCTGCTGTTTTATAATCTATACTAGCATAGCCTGTTAATGGATTGATAGGAATAGGTTGTACATATACACCTGTATTATGTTTTTTAATTCCGTCAATAGAGGCAGAGACATGTTTGACTATGTCAAGGACCTTACTTCTATCAACAAAATCAATATCTATATCTGTCATCTCTTACCCCATTTAATTCTAAGCCACATACGCTCATGATACCAATATAATAACGTCGATGCAACTGCTTGTATGCCAGCAATACTTCCGGCAGTACCTAATTTTCCAGTAATAGCCCAACTAATCAAAAAAGTTTCAAGTGTACCAATACATCTCCAGCTCACTGCCTTAACAAAACTTCTAGCATGACTTTCACCTTTGATTCTAATTAAATCATCGGCTATAAATTTATCCCAAGGGTCTGTCCAATCTAACACATGATAATCTGCATTTAAAGGAGGCTCAAACATTTTGTTTGTATCTTCAAACCTACCCTGTGTAATTGTATCCATCCATACGACAACATCAGCATTGAATTTATTTCTTAATTCTTCTGTGGGACAAACAAAATCGCAGATAGCAAAATCACTACCACAATTTTTAGACAGGTCAATCATTCGTTGCATTTGTCTTTCACGACCGCTGGGCGTAAAATCCCAATCGTCAAATTGTTCACGAACACTATCAGCGTTAAACCAACTTACAGAATGTGTAAGCATTAGTCTTTTGATTAAATCTTGACTCAATGTTGTTTTACCTGATCCAGGTAACCCCATTATCAAAATACGCTTTGTCATTTTTGACTGTCACCTTTCATAACCCGATAATTGTCTTCTATACTGTCTGGAGTAGATACTTCGACAATAGTACCTTCTTCGAGGCATATTACTTGATGTGGTAGTAAGGGAGGATTGTGCCACGCATCTCCAACATTTAGTTCACGTTCATATTGCGTTGCATCTGCGGTGTTGATGCAAACAACTTTAAATTTCCCCGCCAGTACATACCACGCCTCATCTTTTTCAGAATGAAAGTGCATACTAAACTTTGCATCTTTGTTAAATTTTAATAGTTTACCGCAATACTTGTCGTTGGTAGCAAATATAAATTCCCAACCCCAACCTTTTTCTACATATCCTGATAATTTTGTCATTTAATTCCGACCTCTGATAATATTTCTTTAACCAACGCAACATCTGCTGGTACCTCTTTAAATTTACGCAACCAAAAAGGCACATCAAATGCTGGTGCTATCATGTCTAATTGTTCATCGCTCATGTTACGTACCATAGTTTGTCCTGTGGTACTATTGAGTATAACCCATGGACTAACATACCCATTAAGAACATCATGTACTGCTTTATTAAGACTTACATAATTAAAATAGTGATTAAATTCTGCTGAATGTTCATCACCCCATTCCATCATAGTTTGAAGTGAACGTTGTACTGCTGATTCTACTGGTTCAGTCTTTAATACCTCATACAGATATTTTTCATACAAATCATCACGGCACCAGTGATCTAATTTAGCACCACTCTTAATAACATAGTCAATGAACTTGTCTGGATACAAAGGATTGACATTGTTGATAAAACTACCAAATTTTACAAAGGCATTGTAGTAGGCTGTATCACAAAATTCATCATAGGTCTTAGGTTTCTTACCACCCTGTGCAAGGGTCCAGAATCTATTAAAGGCCATAAAGCCTGCTTGAACACGTTTTTCTTTTTCCTGTAATGCACGGCGTTTTCTTTCACAAAGATGCGATACGAGAGTTCTCTCTTTCATAAAACTCTTGTCGCAATGTATACATTTGAAAGGTTGATCCACTAGTGCTATCACTCGTATTCTTTCCGTTGTTTCTTGTCAAACCCCATCATGTCAAACAATTCATCTCGATCTTTTTTATCCATCATAGATGCCAATAGTTTAATCTCATCCATTTTCTTTGCTGGATATAATTCACACAATAACTTTTCAATCTTGTTGGCTTTTTCTTTTTTACCTGCGGCTAGATAAGGATGATAAGCAGGAACACCAGCACCACTAGCGGCAAATAATTTCCATAGCAGTCCTTTGTGATTTTTACTAAGGTCCCAATGATTTTTATTAACGAGTTCATTTGTGGTCTCTAAAAACCATTCTTGGATATCTCGATCACCTTGTACATTTGCAGTATAACGCATCAACACATAGGGGCTAAATGCCTTGCGTTCTTCATCTGTAAGATTATCATAGAATGAGTAGTCCTTACGATCTACTGCGCCTAGTTCACGTTTGATATCAAGTTTTGCGGTTGCCATGTCTTTTTTCGTATTCTTTGCTGAGATAATATGCTATTTTAGCACGATCTAAGGCTTCTTGTATAGTGGGATTGGTTTCAGCGGCACGACGAATTTCTCCCCAGAGTTGGCTTTCTAATATTTGGTCATGTAAGGACCGATCTTCTTTAATTAGTTCTCGTGTTAGGTTACCAATCTCTCTTTGGTATACTGTTCGACCGCCATCTGGAGATTCGAATATTTTTGGCATACTACCAACATTTTGTATAATCTACCAACTCACTTTGTCGACTTACTTCTTTGACAAAATAAGCACAAGTAGGTTTAGGGCCTGTATGTAAAGGTGTACAGAGTAGTTGCCCCGGACGCATCTTTGGAAAATACCATTTGACATCTTGATAGACATCAATGATATCTATGTCTAAAAATTCTGGTCTAAATCCGCTGATAGGGTTAAAACAGAATGTCTTGAATCCTCGATCATTAAGACTGGTCAATGGTAGTATCTCCATATCTGGTCCTTCTGGATCTCCAACAATAGTACACCAGTCTAACGGCATAGTAAGTTCGTGTTCACCTACTTTTAATACCACCGCAGGACCCGTAAAACTTTCTAAAAATATCAGTGGGATGAAAAAATAGTCGGGATTACTGCTATCCGAATTGTCTAGTACAGCAAATCTTAAATCATCATCAATTTCCTCAGGGAGGTCATTGAGATAAAAAACTTTGTCTTCTAATGTAAGTATCTGAATGCTATTCTCCTAATAAATAAAGTTGCCGATCGCGATACTTGCAATATCCATCGGCTCTAACAGTTAAAGAAGAACTATCAGCCATGTATTTACAAAACAAGTATACTAATGTTTATAATAACATTATCACTAGAGCAAAGTCAAGAGATTTGCCAAAAGAAATTAAAGGTTTAATACTTTACCTTTTTAATCGTGAACGGGTATTTTGCTTCGGCATAGAACTTCTTCCTCTCTGCCAGATGCCGTTTGGCATACTTTGTCGACGCTGTGAAATCCCAGATCTGTACGAAGTCCTTGTCGTCGGCTTTTCTAATGCCCCGCCCAATGCTTTGTATAACTCTAGTAAAGCTCTTTCCGGATTCCAACATAACCAAATTAAAAATCCTAGGGATATTAATACCCACAGCGGCCACACCGTAAGTCGCCACAATAATCTTGTTATCAACAATTTTAACTTCATCGTATTCTTCTTTCCTATCTTTAGTTTTTACTTTGCCGGAAATAAACACACTATCAGGTAAGTTCTCTTTTAAGAAATCACCACTTTCGATTCTATCCACTAACACCAATGTATTGCCACTTTCCGATATAGTATTAATTAGGCTAGCAATATAAGTCATCCTAGTTTTATCAGTGACTAGGTATTTTAACTCTTCTGGGTATCCACTAAACTCTTTCCACTCAGCTGTTTGAATTATGTTTACGTGACAATCGCTGAGAATGCCTTTTTCTTGTAATTCATGTGCTTTGACTCTGTGAACAACTTCGCCTAAACTTGCCCGTAAACTTTGAAATTCGTGGTCTGCTTTTGGTACAGTTCCAGTCAATCCCCAACGAATTGGAGTGTTGGCTAAATTACGTGTTAATAAATTTTTAAGAACTTCGGCCTTGGCCATATGTACCTCATCGACCATAACACATTGTACACCGTCTAACAATTCTGCCAAGGTTAATAGTTCTGGATCATAGTCAAATTCCTTGGATTTTTTATCTAAAATATTCAAACTTTGCCAGGTACAAATTGTATGAGTTTTATCAAGATCTTTTCTGTCACCATAATAAACTCCGACATCTAATCTGCAGTTAATAAAGTCTTCTTCAGTTTGTTCCACTAGACTTTTGTTAGGAACGATGGTTATGGTTCGACCATATTTTTCACAGATTTTTGCCAAAGTTGCGGTGGTAATTGTCTTGCCAAATCCTGTGGCAATTTCTTGAATACACTGAGGATTTTCTAAGAACTTGTTGATAACTTCAACTTGGTCATCACGCAGTCTAATTTTTTCTCCAGCAAAACGATGTCCTTCTGGCCAGGTATTTTCACCCCAAAAATCCTCAGAAATTTCGGTGAATTGTAAGGACTCACTTGTACGAAGATCCTCGAGTTCTATATAGAAGTTTTTACTTTCTAAATATTCAAGTACCTGTGGTAACATAGAAAGATACGTTGTTCCGCCAAGACCGAAAAAACTCACCGTACCGTCCCATCGACCTAATTTATAGGCTGGACGATACCTGGCTGTAGGGTCTTCGTATTTGAATTTTTTAACCAAAGCCTTACGTGTATCAAGATCGAGATTTTCAATCTTAATATTGACTTCGTCTTTGATAATAATTTTACATGAAGACAAGTTTCAAATTCCTTTTTTCTTTTGGACCAGAATAAAATATCACATTTTCATGATATTTTACAAAATCTCGCATTGTATAATGCACGTTGTCAAAACCTAGATTAATAATTGCGTGAAATTTAATTTTAGATTTTAACACAGGCTTGGGTAATTTGCTACTGATAAAAACAATTTGTGTGTCATTTTTTATGGGTGTGTTCAAACCATTATTTTTCACAAAATTATTGAAATTTACGTTGCTTTCTGTGGGTAAGCGAAACATAACACTCATCTGATGATTTTCAATTCCAATTGATCTTAAAAATTCATGTGCCATGATTAATTTTTCTAATTCGCTACCACCTGGAATCACAAACAAACAAGGACCCATGAATTTTATGATATTTTCCAATGAAGAAAAACCATGAATTTCACTGTCTATGCTGAATTTTTCACCAGGTTCAGATTTTAGAAATTCTCTAGTGATTTCATCCACCTCATCACTGTCAAGAAAATTGCTAATTGTATTATCCCATGTATCAATGCCTTTTCTTCGAGCTTCAAAAATGGCAGGTAAAATTTCAGTGCTGGTCAAAAGTGGTAAATTTTTGTCAAAATTGATAATTTTTGGTATTTTATCCTCAATGACTAACATAGGTATATGATGTTCCATGTTAGACATTATTTCTTTTGCCTGCGAAAATAAATCAGCCAACTCATCATCGATTTCAAAATTTTCTTCAATGGCAAAATTCATCAAAAATTTCAAATTTGTCTCAGTTAGTGAAAAAATCCAAGATTTTAGGTCTTTGCTCCATGTCCTATAATCAACACCACCTGACTGTTCCTTGATTCGTGTGACATAGGCTTCATTGTAGGGAAAAACTACAGAAATAACTCTCCCGTATAAAATATGATCCGTAATGGACATTTTTTTAGAAGTATTAATTGTACGAATTGGTAACTTGTAGACAGGATTTTCTAAAAAATTAGAAATATCTGATCCCAACGATAGTGATAATTTTGTTGAGTACTTTTTTAGGATTTTTACAGCCAACACTGATTGCTTTTCTGTAAATCCTACACCTAAAGAAATTTGTAGATCAAAGTCCGTGATAATTTTATCATCCCACATATTGAATTTTATGGGATTTACTGTTCTAGAGGCTGTAATTAAGTCTTCGATGTATATCATACATTTATTATACACTCATAGTGTAATATCTTCAAGTCCTGCCGCTCGTAGTTTGATAATGTTACTTAACTGCCACTGTTTAATATCCAAGGCTTTGATAATGCCAAGCCATTGGTTACGAAGCATGGCGAATTCATTGATAATTTTTTCCATATCAACCACATCTGCTTCACCTTCAACATATTTTTCGCAGTCTCGACTACTTAAAGCACGTTGATAATTCTCCAAATATTTTTTGAAGGCTTTGGATTTTACTCGTCTGAGTTCGATGTTGAGATATTCGAGTATAGCTTCAATTTCCTGTAATTGATTAAATCGTTGTTCTACAATACCAGGCAGAGAAGCCGAGGCCTTCTCCACATTACCGTGAATCTTAACCTCTTTTCTGGCTTCTTCTATCTGAGTGTAAAAATGATCTAAACAACTAGGAAGGTGTGCTATGTCTTTGCTGACTTTTGCATACCAGGACATTGTTTAGTCCTCATTTTCATCGTAGGACCAATCGTCTTCTTCGTCTTCTTCAGATTCTTCTTCACCACTGACAATAATGTCAATTGCATCATCTAGGTATGTATCATATCCGACAAGTGCTTTTAGTGTTGCAGAGTCTACATCTTTTCCAAGTAGGAAATCAACAAAGTGATTGGCCGCAGTTTCCTTATTTTTATCAGAGATATATTCCTTGAATACATCCCATACTTCAATGATTAGATCTTCTTCCATTATACTTCCTCTGTATCTTCTTCTGTTACAGGTGCTACACTTGTTTCACCATGTGTGGCGATTTCCGCCATCATAATAGTTAGTCCATCTTTCTCATTTTTCTCCCACGCCTTGCGGAATTGTTTGATAACTTCACCATCGGCTGTTGTGTAAACAAGACTATTGCCTTCTTTCTTCAACATACCTTTGGCTTCAAATAAATCAACCAACCCACTGTATGGGCTCATACCAGTTGAATATGGAATCTCAACTTGTACACTTTCAAACGGTTTAGCGTAGCGTGTTTTCATAATCTTACACGCTGAACGGATACCATTTACAGTTGTAGTTTTGTTACCATCTGCATCTGTTTTTAGCTTCAACTTACGCATAGCAACTACAATACTTGATGCATAAATGAATCCTTGACCACCACTGATTTTGTCATCTGGGTCAAACATATCTTGTGAAGCATATGTGTGATTTGTACAAACCATACCAACATTCCACGAACCAAACATGTTTACACAGTTACGAACAAGTGATGTAAGTGCTTTAGGTTTACGGCCCATATCACCTTTCATTTCGCCTGCTTCAAACTGATTTACATCAGTAGGAGTAAGCAACATGCCCAGTGAATCGATTACAAACAAAATCTTTGGACGAGTTTCCTCGGGCATTAGTTTGTACTCTTTCATGAATTCTGAAATAGTTTTTGCCACATCATCAATCATAGCCATGTTAAGTTTCAACAACTTTTCATCACTAGTATCAACGCCTAGGTCTTTCAACCATTTCTCATCAAGTGCGTTTTCTGAGTCAACAAGAATAACAAATATACCCTGTTCCTGTGCATGACGGATAATATTTCCGGAGCAGATATATGATTTACCTGCACCAGATTCTCCGGCAAATACAGTTACCTTGCCCAGTGGAACTCCATGATTGAAGTTACCACTGATAAGATAATTTAGGGCATAGTTACCTGTTGATATCCAGTCTGTAGGATCGTTAAATCCAATTCCGAGTCCATCAATACTTTTAGTGATAGATTTTCTAAATTTACTAATATCAAATGATTTTGCCATTTTATTCCTTTTTTAATTTACAACAGATATCCATCATCTGGATTACACAGACGGCTGTGCGGGATCCTATATACCAACATTAAATGGTATATAGGGTCCATTTATACACATAAGCCAGTGTATCCGACATTTTTTTAAGGAGTAATATTCTTTTGACGATTACGAATCATCTGAATAATGTCTGCCGCACGACTTCCAGCATCACCACTTGCCGCGGGTGCTGCCGCTGGTGCAGGAGCCGCTGATTCAAAAGGGACTTCATCATCCTCAATAGGTGCAGATACTGGTGTTACTGCCCTGGGTGCTGCCGCTACTGCCGGAGCAGGAGCTGCATTGGCGCTAGGTGCATAATTACCCTTCATACCATCTGGCTTGAAGTATTGACCCCAACGATCCATGTCATATGCTTCGCCATCTACTGATGCGGCAAACATTTCGCTGATGACTTTGAGTTCAACATCAGTGGGTTTCTTTGGTAAGAAACTCTTCAAATCAAACAAGCCATACTGCGTAATTGCGGCATGTTCTGCTTCTGAAAGAGCACGCTCACGACGCGACCAACTGCTGGTTGTGTAGTCAGCATAACCACCTTTGCTGGTTTTAGCAATCTTAAAATCCAAGCCACGGACATAGTCTGTTGGCAATTCTTCAATCTCACTATCCATCAACGCATTTTTAACAATGTTAAAAATCTGGCTACTCATGATGAATCTACGAATAGGATTCTCTGGAGTTTTGTCTTCTTGTAGCTTGCTATCAACTACAAAGCCTTGGAACAAATATGATTTTTTCTTCCAATACTTACGACCCATATCTTCCAATGAAGGATCCTTAAACCAAGGACGCACTTCTGTTAAGACTGGACAAGACTCGCCCCACATTTCCATACAAGGTACTTGCACAGTTACTGGCTTGGAGTTTGTGTCACCTTTAACTCCGGCGAAAGGCAATCGAATCATTGCTCGTTCAATCCAGAAAAAAGTGTTGTTTGGGTCTGCGTCAGGAAGGAATCTGACTGTTGCTGTTTGTCCTTCTGCAATATTCCAATGGGCGAAAATTGCGTTGTCACCTCCGCCGTTGCCGGAGTTTTGTTGAGTTGAAGCTTGTAGCTTCGCACGGATTTCTGCTAAAGTTGCCATAATGTTTTTCCTTAATAAATGTTATATTATGCCTCTTCTTTAAAGCCAACTGACTAAAAAGAAAAACTGTGCATGTGTTTAGTATGCACAGTTTTATTTATCATTGCAACCTTTATGATTGCAAAAAATGATTTATTTTGCCAAACCTGCTAGTCTTAAGATATCTTCTTTGGCATCCATAGCTTGTTTCATTCCTTGTTTTGCCAAATGTTTTGCTACATGTTTTACCGGATTTCCGTATTGATCTTTATGTGGTTCTACATTTTTATAAGGTGGGTCAAATGGTGGTTTGTCTTTGTCATCACCTTCTGCACTCATGATATTGTTGCCAGGATGGCCTCCAACATCGCCCATGCTTTCTACTTTAGATTTTACATTGCCTAGTAATTCTTTTAGTCTTGCCAAACCGTCATCTTCAATGTGCCCGTGTTTTTCTTCCCAACGTTTGCTGAGTTTTTCCATAAATTCCATTGCCAATTGTTCTGCCTGTTCGCCTACTTGGTCACCAAACATTTCACTGCATTTTTTCTTAACATCTAGTGCAATATTTTCTTTGCCATTGAATGGACCTACATCTGGGTTGTCTTCGTTGAATCTGCTTTTTACTAATTTTGCCACTTCTTTGATTACATTCTCTTTGCTCATCATTGTATTTGCAGGACCACCTGCTTCTTCGTTTTCATGTAAACTGTCGTAAGCCAACTCGTGTACAAGGTCACCGTGCTCGTCATTTAATTGTTCTAGTTCTTGATCATTTAATTCTGTACCATCAGTGAATAGTGCATAACTGATATATGCATCACTGAAATCTGGATAATCTCTAGGATCAACACCATCAATTTCTAAACTTCGCATGTCAATTTCTTTACCATTAACCATGAGGCCTGGACCTTCTGCTACAGGTTGTTCTGCATCTGCTTCTGGTTGTCCACCTGTGTCACTTATGCCCAATGCCACGGCTAGCTCAGGATAGTCTTCGTTAGCCCATAGTTTGAACACTTCGAGTGCGTCAGTAGTTGCGTCAACATTGGCCATGTCTTTGAGTTTTTCTTCTAGATCAGAATCATCTAATCCAAACTCTTGAAAGAATTGAACTGCTGTTTGACCTTCAGGACCTAGATCTAATTTGGGACCATCATCACCTTGTGGCAGTTGCATAATAGCATTTTTTAATTCTTCAATTTGATCATCTGCTAGTTTACCTTGCTCAACTGCTTCGGCCCAATTTTCAAATGCATCAAATGCATCTTCCTTAACTTCATCATCACACTCACATGGATCACTGTGACATGTTTCACATTCTTCATGCTTGTCTTCACCTACATACGATTCTAAATCAATATTATTAGTCTCGCTCATGATACGATGTAGCAAGGGGAAAAATGCGGCTAGTTCTTCTTGGAAATTTGTTTGTGTAAATTTTTGTTTGTATTCTTCCATGGTGACTTCATCCATCTCTAGACCGTCATCCATGGGTGCCTGATTGCTAAATTCTTCCATCCATTGTTCATAGTGTTGGCGTTTGCCTAATGATTCCATCCTTGCTTTGAGTTCATTTAGTCGGCCTAAGGCACGCTCTGTAATTCCTGTTGCGTCATCGTGCAAGGTGGCTTTGTGTACTTTTCTTTGAAATTCTTGTAGTTGAGCAATTTGTTCGCTCATTTTAATAATTGCTTTGCCTGCTGGATCATGTGGAATGCCACCGTGATCTACATGTTGTGCCATAGCGAATGCACCGGCTGGGTGAATGAAAGGATACTTAAATCTTTCCCCATCGTGATTCTGAATAAAAATTGCCTTGATGTTTTTCTTTTGACTACGAGCACCTGGATACATTTCATCTACTGCTCTAGCATGGCGAACAATAACTTCTGTTTGTCCTTTTACTGCACGGCTAGTTTTCTTTGTGCTTTTTTGATTCCAGCGTGATTCATTCATTGTGTTTGTCATAGGTTCTTCCTTGGGGCCTTGCGTAGTAGCAAGATGTTGAAAATCGTTTTTGTCAAGATTTGTTTTAGCGATGTCTCTAGTATCAAATCTCAGTAATCTTCGCATGGCAAAAAATCTCATTTCTTTTAAGAAACTGTACCACTCTTTTTTAGCAGGGTCATCTTGATTTTCTGTAATGCCTTGGCTATAATAAACTTTTAAGCTACCTAGATCATTAAGGCTAATGCTAACACGCCCTAGATTATTACCTTCTAATACGAAGTCAAAATCAAAGAAACGAGCCTCTGCAGGGTCAATAGTAACTGCGCCTGTTTCATCGCCCATTTCTAAATTTGAGAAACGAGAGCGGACTTTGTCAAACAGGTCTTGAGAGATTATTTGTATAGCTTGCATTTTATTATTTATTAAAAAGTGTTGACATAAATGGGCATTGGCATTTCCCACTCATCTTCAGCTTCTTCGCGCATCTTATCGTAGATAGCAGGATCCCAGTCCTGTAGCACCATGCTCATGCGAATTGCCAACAATACACTGCTAACTAAGTCATCATGTGTGCCAGACTTACCTTCGAATCCCAGTCCTTT
>Ga0208740_1000226_pt1 | contig 20059 bp, 19 predicted proteins | sample CryBogCBE08Jun09_FD_184567 | JGI IMG/M metagenome (GOLD analysis project Ga0208740, IMG submission 184567) | Freshwater microbial communities from Crystal Bog, Wisconsin, USA - CBE08Jun09 (SPAdes) (version 2) | ecosystem: Environmental > Aquatic > Freshwater > Lake | place: Crystal Bog...
CTGCAAACTGTGCCGCTGAACGCGCGGTGATTGGATCCACTATTCCTCCTGACAGCAACGCTGAAAGCCCAGCGATTACTCCTGTAATGACACTAACAATCTTTGGCGTCTAACGCTTCCCAATTTTGGCAACTTTATGCCTGGGGTTGTTCGCTCTTAGAGAAGTGTTATTCAGCCTCGTCAACTGGAGCGGCTGGTTGTGGACGTAAAGCTTCCAAATCCACAGCCTTGCCTGACTTGGTAACAACCTTGACTCGTCCCAAAACAGAGGCAAGCGCCTTAGCGCGAGCGACCTCGGAGACCATGGTGGCTACCTGACCATTCATCGTAACTTCTTGGATGAATTGCTCTGGTGTCATTCTGTAGCGCTGTGCTTGGCGTACCAAGTACTCAGTCAACTCACTCTCATTAACTGAAACGCTCTCAGCTGCAACGATGGTATCCAAAATGATTTCGTAGGTGAGCTGCTTGGTGGTCTGCTCAGTTACCTCGGCACGGTGAACCTCATCCTCTAAGCGATTCTCGCCAGAGAGATGATTGTTAACTTCTTCTTCGATAAATGTTTGTGGCAATGGGAACTTGATTGTTTCGACGAGGGTTTCAACGAGTTGGTCACGAGCCGCAGCGCCCTGCTCAAGGTGCTTGATTCGCTCGATGCGCTTTTGAACATCGTCCTTAAGTTCAGCCAGAGTCTCGAACTCTGAAGCCAACTTCGCAAAGGCATCATCTAGCGGTGGAAGATCGCGATGCTTAACTGCCTTAACAGTTACATCAACTTCTCCTTGCTCACCTTCAGGAAGTCCAACGAGAGTGGTTGAAAAACGCTTTCCTTCTCCTGGAGCTAAACCGATGAGTGCATCATCAAGTCCATCAACCATTGAGTTTGAGCCAACTTCGTAAGAAATATCGTTTGCAGTTCCACCATCGAGCGGCTTTCCACCAGCAGATGCAACGAGATCGATTGTGACAAAGTCACCTGTCTCGACAGACTTCTCAACAGTTGTAAGAGTTCCAAAGCGAGCGCGAAGCGCATCTACTTGCTCATCAACTTCAGCATCGCCGACGACAACATCATCGACTATCACTGTCATCTCAGAAAAATTAGGAAGGGTGATATCTGGACGGATATCTACTTCTACAGTGAAAGAAAACTTCTCTTTGTCGACCAACTCAGTGATGTCGACTTGAGGACGCCCAATTGCAGCGACTGCATGTTCCTTCTTTGCAGCAGTATAAAAATCACCAAGTGAGAGATTGATCGCCTCATCAAGAATCGCAGCGCGACCAACGCGTTGCTCAACAAGTGCTGCTGGAACCTTGCCCTTGCGGAAGCCGGGCACAGTGATCTTCTCTGACATCGCCTTGCTAGCTTGAGCTAGGTATGGGGCGAGTTCATCAAAAGTAACTTCAATGTTTAATTTCGAGCGAGTATCACTGAGTTTTTCTACGGCGCTTTTCACGAAGGCCCTTTCGACAGTTTGGTCTGATTTCTGGTCGGGGCGGGGAGATTCGAACTCCCGGTCTCCTGCTCCCAAAGCAGGCGCGCTAGCCACTACGCTACGCCCCGTCGGCGTAAGTGAGGAGTCTAAGGGTTGAAGTTCACAACTCCTAACCGGAGCCGATAGCCTTACCCCCTGTACGCAGGACCCCGAGGCGGGCGCCCCCTAAAAGGCACCCTCCCCAACGGTCAAAATGCGGGTGTAGCTCAATGGTAGAGCCCCAGCCTTCCAAGCTGGCCATGCCGGTTCGATCCCGGTCACCCGCTCCAGTCTTTAGGTCAGAGATCCGACCAATTGAATAAATGCCGATCCAGTCAGCGTCATCACATCTGTATTGGTCGTCGGGCCCGAATCAGTCGCGGTAACTGAAAGTGTCGACATGGGATCCGACGAGGAGGTGGCCAAAGTGCCAATCAAGATGAATGACTCTTTGGAATATGTCGTTGAATCTCCATCATTCGTGTACCCAAATGAGTTCGAAACACTGTACGTCAGTACTGCTCCAGGATCGGAGCTCTGAACAGTCAAACCAACTTTTATTGCGTAAGTCGGAGATTGAGGAGTTGCCAATTTTCCATTCACTCCAATTATAAATTCGTAACTCTTCGAGGCCACAAGATTTCCGAAGGAGCTACTTGTATTTCCTGTTCCTGCAGTTGCAGTACTCAATTGCCATGAAGAGATGGGAACTACTTGGACTTGTGAAGGTCCTGTTGCGCCAGTTGCACCCGTCGCACCTGTTGCGCCTGTCGCACCCGTTGCACCTTGAATTCCTTGGAGACCTTGAGGTCCTTGTGCGCCGCTACTTCCAGGCAACCCTTGTAGGCCTTGCAGACCCTGTGCTCCTGGAGATCCCGCGGGTCCGGTAGCGCCAGTAGGACCAGTAGCCCCCGCAGGACCGGTGGCACCAATTGCGCCTGTATCACCAGTTAAACCGATTGGACCTGTTAAACCAATTGGGCCCGTTGGACCGGGAACTCCTTGCGGACCAGTTTCACCTTTTGGTCCGGCGGGACCTGTTGGACCTTGAGGACCAGTTGCCCCACCAGAACTTCCTTTCGCACCGCTTGCGCCAGCCGGTCCGCTTGCACCAGTTGCACCAGTCTTTCCGTCGGCACCATTCGCACCTGCAGGTCCACGAAGTGAAACTGGTGAAGGCCAGCGTCCATTTACCTTCGGTCCATAAAAATCTAATTTCAATGTGTCGATATAAAAATCACCATCAACACCAACAGCATTTGATGGAGCACCTTTGCCGTTGCGAATTGTGTTAGCCGAGGTGGTTATTGAACGACCTGCCATATGGATCTTTTTGGAAGGAGTTGCAGCTTGAGAGGGAGTGGAGATTGAGGCAGTTACAACAAGTGCAGTAAGCGTCATGATTGAAATAGTTTTGGTTCTGTCCAGTGATTTCATCGACTCCCCCTAACGGGGTCTAGGCGCCCACCGCTTGGACGCATCCGTAAAGTGTGAGAATCCTGAGAAGTATTTGGAAGTCTCTTCGCTATGGTCATTTTTTGAGCGTGATGCGAAAATAACCCAGTAATTTCATACTGTTTATCCAATAAATACTCCCACGTTGCTCACAGCCCCATCGCCCACTTTTTTAAGTCTTGGCGAGTTATCTGCACTCATACGGATGTGAGGGCATCTGTAACGAACCGAATGAAGTGAAACTTCAATCGAAAGAGGGAGAAACGTGAATACACATAAGCCAATTCTTATTGCAGGTTTAATCGCTGCAATTTCGATGGGAAGCATCGGAGTCGCGGAAGCTTCTACAAAGAGCATTCATAGTGTTTCATCAACAAGAGGTCACAACGTTGACTCAACTACAACCACAACAACACCTACAACTCCTGCAGTCGATCCTGATGCGGCAGTTCTCGCCAAACTGGTAACTGCGGGAACAATCACACAAGCACAATCAACTGCGATTCTTGCAGCGTTAGAAGCAGCACATGCTGCACGTCCATCAATCGGTGGTGGTGCTGGCGCTCCTGGTAATGGTGGACCTGGACAAGGTGGACTTGGCCGCGGTGGATTTGGTGGACCACGTGGATTTAACCTGGGTGAAGATCTCACCGTTGTCACGTCAACACTTGGAATTACATCTGCTCAACTACAAACTGATCTCGCAGCTGGAAAGTCGCTTGCCACAATTGCTGGCAGCAAGACTTCAGCGCTGATCACTGCTCTTGTCGCCGCTGAGACAACTGAAATCAATGCCCGCGTTACCGCTGGAAAACTCACTCAGGCACAAGCAACTACCTTGATCTCAGGATTGAACGCTGCGGTGACCGCGGTCGTCAACGCAACTCCTGGCAAGGGATTTGGAGGACATGACGGTCAAGGTGGCCAAGGTCTGGGAATCGGAGCACCTCTCGGTGGCACCACAACAACCCCAGCCCCAAGCAACTAAAAAGTAAATAATCTGAAGAAACTGGGGGACCTCAGCCAGAAATGGTTGGGGTCCTCTTTTTCTTTGAGAAGATACAGCCATGCGAATTCACATCGGCAGCGACCATGCGGGGTTGGACTTCAAGAATCGAATCGTGGCTCATCTCAGCGCTCAAGGCCATGATGTCGTTGATCACGGTCCGCACACTCTTGATCCTCTCGATGACTACCCGGTCTTCTGTATTCCAGCCGCAATCGCGACAGCGGCAGAAGCAGAGTCACTTGGAATCGTTCTAGGCGGATCTGGAAATGGTGAACAGATTGCAGCAAATAAGGTCAAAGGTATTCGCGCTGCTTTAGTGTGGAACGAGGCCACTGCAATAGCGGCTCGAGAGCACAACGATGCAAATGTGATTGCCATTGGTGGTCGCATGCATACCGAGGAAGAGGCTCTGGCACTCGTTGATCTATTTATTGCGACACCATTTAGTCACGATCCTCGCCACGTGCGCAGAATTGGATTGATTAGCAAATACGAAGAAGAAGGTTCAATCTAGTTCTTGATCGTTAGTTCTTCTTGAAATATTTAAGGTCAGTTACAACATGACCTTTACGAATGCCTTGACCCTCGAACTTAGTTAATGGTCGCCATTCGGGACGTTCGATTTTTCCGCCATCGAAGAGTGGGCTTGCCGCAAAGATTTCCTCGATCCACTCCGCATAAGGAACCCAATCGGTTGCGATATGGATGTACCCACCATCCTTCAACTTTGCGTGAATCAACTCCAGAAATTCTGGTTGCACAATTCTGCGTTTGAAATGGCGGCGCTTCGGCCAGGGATCGGGGAAGTAAAGATGGAATGCGTCGAACGATTTATCCGCAAAATGCTGGCGCAGAATAATGTGCGCATCTTCCGACATCAGCCGAAGGTTCTTTAAACCTAACCGTTCAATATGGCCAAGGAGCGCCCCGACGCCTGGCTTATGGACTTCGACCCCAATGAATCCGATCTCTGGAAAAGTCTGGGCGATCAAGCCGGTTCCCTCGCCCATGCCGGTACCGATTTCCATAATCTGGGCTTGGCTTTCAGGGAAGAGCGCGGCTGGGTCTATCTGCCCCTCTAGTTCGATCCCGAAGGTGCTCCAAGATCTCTTGTATGCGTTCTCTTGCGCCAGGGTTTGGCGATCCCCGCGAAGTTTGTAACTTCGATTATCGGGACGTTCGATCATCTTGTAGCCTCCTTCCTTGCACTTGACCCAAACTGGCGAAAGAACCAAATAAGAGCGTAAGCCTATTCACACCTGAGTCTGAGAGAGAAAAATGCCTGGAATAAATATTTCACGTTCAGAAGCACTCGAGCGTTCTACCTATCTCACCGTCGATAGTTACGACGTCTTTCTTGATGTCACTAGTCCAGGAGAGACTTTTTTTGCCAGAAGCACAATCAAATTTAATTGCAGCAAGACCGGTTACGACACCTTTATTGACGCCGTCGCCAATCGAGTTATCTCAGCAACCCTCAATGGATCGCCAGTAGATACAAATGGGTTCGATGGCCAGACAATCTTTCTCAATAACTTGCAGACTGAAAACACCCTCATCATTGAAGTTGAAACTCCATACTCAAAGACAGGTGAAGGTCTACAAAAGTCTGTCGACCCAGTCGATAACGAGACCTACTTATACTCGCAGGGCGAGACCGCACACATCCGAAAGATGTATCCCTGCTTTGATCAACCCAACCTCAAAGCTACCTTCACTCTCTCGGTATTAGCCCCTCAGCACTGGGAGGTTATCTCCAACAATCCAGTGGCAGAAGTCCGCCAAGATGGCGATGCCAAGTTCTGGCAGTTCACCACTACCCCACGCATCTCCACCTACATCACAGCGCTCGTTGCAGGTCCGTATCACCACGTTCATGATGATTATGTGGGCGAGAAGGTCGTTCCACTCGGAATCTATTGCCGTAAATCACTTGCAGAGAGTTTGGATCCAGAAGAGATCTTCCAAGTTACAAAGCAAGGTTTCGCCTATTTTGAACAGGTCTTTGGACTCGCGTATCCATTTGAAAAATACGATCAGGTCGCAGTACTTGATTTCAACTGGGGCGCGATGGAGAACGCCGGAGTCGTAACATTCCGCGAGACCTCACTCGTCTTTAGAAGTCGAGTTACAGAAAAGGCTCGCGAGCGCCGTGCTCACATCATCTTGCACGAGATGGCACATATGTGGTTCGGAAATATGGTCACCATGTTCTGGTGGGACGACCTATGGCTCAATGAATCTTTTGCGGAGTGGTCTTCCTACTTGGCACTTGTCGAGGGCACTCGTTTCAAGAATGCCTGGACTAGCTTCATCTTGGATGGCAAGGGATGGGCCTATAACGCCGATCAATTAATCACCACCCACCCGATCGCAATGCAGATGGATGACATCCAGTCGGTTAATGCCAACTTCGATGGAATCTCCTATGCCAAGGGTTCTTCAGTACTCAAGCAATTGAGTGCCTATGTCGGTCGCGACAATTTCATCAAGGGCTTGCGTCAGTACTTCAAGAAGTTTGCCTGGGGCAACACCCAGCTCTCTGACCTCCTAGGTGAGCTAAAAACCACTAGCGGGCGTGATCTTGACGCATGGGCTGACACTTGGCTTAAGACCGCTGGGATCAACACCATGCGCCCACTCATTGAAGAATCAGATGGCGTTTACACCAAAGTTACGATCCAGCAGGATGCCCCGGCAGTTCCAGCAGGTTCAACTCAAGTGCGCCCACACCGCATTGCCATCGCTCTCTACGACCTCATCAGCGGACAGCTCGTTGCACGTAAGCGAACCGAAGTCGATGTCATGGGAGCGCTCACCGAGTTGCCAGAGTTCGCTGGTGAGAGAGTCGCTGACTTCCTTCTGATCAACGATGGCGATCTTGGATACACCAAGATCCGCTTTGACGAACGCTCTGTAAAAACTCTCACAGAGCATCTGGGCGATATCACCGATCCGATTGCGCGCGTACTTGCCTGGAAAGCGACATGGGATATGTGGCGTGATGCAGAGATCACGACTCACGACTTCACAGCACTCACCTTGCATGGTGTCAAAACTGAGACGCTCCTTAGTTTGGTAACTGCGCTGACAGCCGAGTTAGTCACCTTGGTTGAAATTGGCTCGGATCCTTCGCGCCGCAACGATTTGCGGGCTCACGTTGCCTCTGAACTCTTACCCGCACTTCAATCTGCAGAACCTGGCAGCGACATCCAACTTCAATTGGCTCGTTGCTTTGCTGCTGTATCAATAACTCCAGAACAAATTGATTTCGTGCGCACCATGCTCAACGGTGGAGTCGCGGGACTCATTGTCGACAGAGATTTGAGTTGGTTCTTCATCATCGTCTTGGCAGAGAGAGGCGCAATTACGCGCGCCGAATTAGATGCGGCTTTAGCCAAGGATCCAACCTTTACTGGTGAACTTAGCCATGCACAGGCAGTAGCGGCGCTTCCTGACCCTGTCATCAAGGCAGAGACATGGACCGCTTTGATTGGAGATGAAATCTCAACTTCTAAGCGTGAAGCTCTTAGCGCAGGATTTATGCGCACTCGTCAGGTAGAACTCTTAGCGGCTTATGTTGATCCGTACTTCGATTCGCTACTTGGAATTTGGAATCGCGCTTCATACGAAATGGCGAGTTCGGCAGTTAAGAGCTTGTATCCACGTTTTGTGGTGGCGCAGTCAACGCTCGATAAGACAGATGCTTGGTTGAATGGAGTCGGTAAAGATGCCCATGAGACTTTGCGCAGATTGGTATCTGAAGGACGCGACTCTTTAGCGCGTACTTTGCGAATTCAAATTAAGGATCAGATTTAGTTAGTAAGTAACTTGTTATAAGGGCAACCTGCGCCCCGGGAAATTATTTCTTCTTGGGGCGAGTTGCTAGCAAGACGACTGAAGCGATTCCCAGAAAGAGACCAACTGGCGTTACGAAGTAAAGCAAGAAGGTCTGGTACCACTTAAGCCCCGACCCTGGATCAGAGCCCGGCTCTTGGGTCGACATGGCTACGTGGCTAAGGAAGTGGGCGATCATGGCGAAAGTGTATTAGACGCTTGGGAAAAGTTATGCCGAGGCGGCCGAGGCTTGCATCTGTTCTACGCCATAGGGCTGTAGGTATGAGAGCCAGCGCACATCAGGTCGACCTGTACCAAGAATCCGCCAAGCTGCGCCTACTGGTTCGCGCGGCACATGGCGCAAGCGCCAACCGATCTCTTTAAGAGTGCGGTCCGCCTTCTGATGATTGCACTTGTGACAGGCCGAGACCACATTCTCCCAAGCATGTGCACCGCCGCGACTACGTGGCATCACATGATCGATAGAGGTTGCTGGGGCTGAGCAGTAAACGCACTTGCCGCCATCACGAGCAAAGATGGCGCGCCTAGAGAGTGGAACCGCATGGCGATATGGAATTCGCACAAATTTATGTAGCTTGATAACGGCGGGCAGAACAACTTCACCGCCTGAGTAATGCAAGATCGTTTCAGAATTTTCCACGGCGATAGCACGCTGATTTAAGACGAGGATTAAGGCTCGTCTTTCTGTAACGACACCTAGTGGCTCATAGGTGGCGTTCAGAACCAAAGTTTGTGGCACTGAACTTGCTCCCTAGAAAGCAGCGCGTGGCTCGCGCCGTTGGGGAAATCTTGCCCTACATCCCTGCGAAATGCAGGATATTCGCCATCTATTTTCGCAAGTCGGGGTGAACTTTAAGTAACGGCGCCTGCCGCGCTGGACTATTCGGGCTGATTGACCAAAGAAGCCGCGGCGAACTCCATATAACTCCAGAGCTTCTCTTTGAGTTCTGGGGCTACCTCGATCTCATCGACTGCAGATCTCATGCAGCGCAACCAGGCATCGTGCTCTGCCTTTCCGATATGAAAGCCAGCATGGCGCATCCGCAACCTGGGATGCCCACGGGTCTCTTGATAGGTGGTTGGCCCACCCCAGTACTGCTCCAGAAAGAGCATCAAGCGCTCGGCCGCCTCACCCAGTCCAGTATCTGGATACATCGGTCTCAAAATTGGATCGACGGTCACCAAGGCGTAAAAGTGAGACACAAGGTTCTCGAAAGTCTGATGCCCGCCTAAGGCTTCATAGAGATCATTCTCGCTCATAGTTACTTGGTGCGAATCCAGATAGCGGTATCGGTCTCGAGCAGATCGCTCTGGACTGGATTGGATGAAAGCAAGATCTCGCCTGCCGGCACTGGAATCGCCTTTCCAAAGTTCACATAGCAAGCGAAACCACCAGGGCGGCTAAATGCCAGAACATCCTTATCGGTATCGATCCACTCCATGGTTCCATCGCCAAGGCCCGGCTCACGATGACGAATATCCAGAGCGGCGCGGTACAAGTTAAGAGTTGACTCTGGATCACGCTCTTGAATTTCTACAGAGAGAGTTCCCCAATGCTTTGGCTGTGGCAACCAAGAGTCGCTATCGCCAAGTTTTGGATTGCTAGAAAATCCGTATGAGCCAGCCACATCTGCCTTCCAAGGAATCGGTACGCGACATCCATCGCGACCAGGATCGGTGTAACCCGATAACTTCCAGCGTGGATCCGTTAGACGATCCTTCGGAATTCCAGTTGCCTCAGGAAGCGCCAACTCTTCACCTTGGTAGATATATGCCCCACCCGGAAGTGCCAGCATCAAGAGTGCAGCTGCGCGAGCGCGCTTTGTTCCACGCTTGATATCAAATTTGGATACATCACCAAATCGCTTCTCCGGAGTATCAACTCCACCACCGCGTAGACCCAAATCAAAACGATTAACGGATCGAGTTACATCGTGATTCTCAAGCACCCATGAAGCAGGTGCACCAGTTGTCGTCAGAAGTTCAAATGACTCAGTGATATTTGTACGAAGTTCTTTGACATCCCATTTGGAATCCAAGAAATGGAAGTTGAAAGAGTTTGCGAGTTCGTCAGGGCGAATGTATTTGGGAAGTGACTCTTTAGAAACCCACGCCTCTGCAACACCCATTCGATCTCCAGGATATGAATCAAAGATCAAACGCCATGAACGATAAATTTCGTGGACGCCATCTTGATCAAAGTAAGGCGACTTCTGCGCCGTTAATAGATCGGCTGATTTAAGTTCGTCGGGCAACCCAGGTTCCTTGATCATCCCGTGGGCTACATCGATGCGGAATCCATCGACCCCTAGCTTGAGCCAGAAGTGAAGGACCTCTTCGAAGTGCTCACGGACGACTGGGTTATCCCAGTTGAAATCTGGTTGTTCAACGGCGAAGAGGTGGAGATACCACTGCCCCGGCTTGCCGTCGGCCTCAATAATCCGCTCCCAGGCGGGTCCACCAAAAATTGCCTGCCAGTTGTTAGGAGGCAGTTCGCCATCCTTACCCTTGCCATCTCTAAAGACGTAGCGATCGCGCTCAGGCGAGCCTGGAGCGGCTTTGAGGGCCTCCTGGAACCACTTGTGCTTGTCTGAGGAGTGGTTAGGGACGATATCGATGATGAACTTGATGCCCAAGGCGTGGGCTTCATCGATGAGGCGCTTAGCCTGCTCCAGAGTGCCATAGTCCGGCTCGATATCCATGTAGTCGGCGACGTCATAGCCATGATCCATCTGAGGGGATGGATACCAGGGAGTGATCCAGATGGCATCCACACCGAGGGTCTTCAAGTAAGGCAGGCGAGAGCGGATACCTTCGACATCGCCTTTGCCATCACCATTGGAGTCGGCGAATGAGCGGATATAGATCTGATACGTAACTGCGTCGCGCCACCAAGGTCGTTCAGTGCGAGAAGGCAAAGACATCTACTACTCCCTTAATTTCCCTTAATTGAAAATGTTTTAAAAATTAACGAGTCAACTTGCGATAGGTAACACGGTGAGGACGTGATGCCTCGACACCGAGTCGCTTGATCTTGTTCTCCTCGTAGGCTTCAAAGTTTCCTTCAAACCAGAACCATTGCGAATCACCTTCGTAAGCCAAGATGTGCGTCGCGATGCGATCCAAGAACCAGCGATCGTGAGAGATCACTACGGCGCAACCAGGAAATTCGAGGAGCGCATTTTCAAGTGAACCAAGAGTTTCAACATCGAGGTCGTTTGTAGGCTCATCAAGCAGCAATAGATTGCCACCCATCTTTAAAGTCAACGCTAAGTTGAGGCGATTGCGCTCTCCACCTGAAAGCACTCCAGCAGGCTTCTGTTGATCAGGGCCTTTGAATCCGAAGCAAGAAACATATGCGCGTGAAGGCATTTCGACGTTGCCAACCTTCATGTAATCAAGACCATCAGATACAACTTCCCACAGAGTCTTCTTGGGATCAATTCCACCGCGAGACTGATCTACATATGAAATCTTTACCGTCTCACCGATTTTGACGCTACCCGAATCAGGTGTCTCTAGACCAAGAATGGTCTTAAAGAGCGTTGTCTTACCGGCACCGTTAGGTCCGATCACACCAACGATTCCGTTACGTGGTAGCGAGAACGAAAGATCATCGATCAGTAGGCGATCGCCGAAGCCCTTCTTCAAGTTCTCTACTTCAACGACAACATTTCCAAGACGTGGACCCATCGGAATCTGAATCTCTTCAAAATCAAGTTTGCGCATCTTGTCGGCCTCAGCTGCCATCTCTTCATATCGAGCAAGACGGGCCTTAGATTTGGTCTGGCGACCCTTGGCGTTCATGCGAACCCACTCGAGCTCCTCAGATAGGCGCTTTGCGCGCTTGGCATCCTTTTGGCCTTCGATCTTCAAGCGTGAAGCTTTAGTCTCGAGGTAGGTCGAATAATTTCCTTCGTATGGATAGGCGCGACCGCGGTCGAGTTCCAAAATCCACTCTGCAACGTTGTCCAAGAAATATCTATCGTGGGTGATCGCAACAACGGTGCCGGGATATTTAGAGAGATGTTGCTCAAGCCAAAGAACCGATTCGGCATCCAAGTGGTTTGTTGGCTCATCAAGCAGCAGCAGATCTGGTTGTTGCAACAAGAGCTTGCAGAGCGCAACACGACGACGTTCTCCACCTGACAGGACATTTACATCGGCATCCCCTGGTGGGCAGCGCAGTGCATCCATCGCCTGCTCTAATTGAGAATCAAGATCCCAAGCATTGCGGTGATCGAGCTGTTCCTGCAGAGTTCCCATCTCGGCCAAGAGCTTGTCGTAATCGGCATCAGGATTAGCCATCTCTTCAGAGATCGCATTGAAGCGATTGAGAAGTGCCATCGTCTCTGCGACGCCTTCTTGCACATTCTCGAGAACATTCTTATCTTCATCAAGCGGTGGCTCCTGCAACAAGATGCCGACCGAATATCCCGGAGTCAAAAATGCTTCACCATTAGAGGCGGTCTGAAGTCCAGCCATGATTTGTAGAACGGTGGACTTACCAGCGCCATTTGGGCCGACCACACCGATCTTTGCACCTGGGTAGAAGGCAAGGGTCACATCATCGAGAATTACCTTGTCACCATGCGCTTTGCGCGCCTTTTTCATCGTATAAATGAACTCAGCCATAGGGCAAACCTTATCGGTTAGAATTACCTCGCCCCATACGGGGCAATCCATCCCCCGATCACATCAATGCGCCTGTAGCTCAGTCGGATAGAGCACTCGCCTTCTAAGCGAGTTGTCGCAGGTTCGATTCCTGCCAGGCGCGCCACTCATTGGCTACAAATTTTGCCGGTCCCACTGTCCGTTTTTTGGATCCCAGATTGCAATACCCGAATCGGTTGGCTCGAGAATTGGGTCAATAAACTTGTAGACCTGTGAAAGTAAATCGGACATCAATTCTGGAAGATCCCAACGTTCATACTTATTTCGCCAGTTAAGATACTTCGGCCCCGCTACTTCTTCATATCCCTCAAGAACTTCAGAAAGCCGTTTTACTGAAACACTTCTGTGAGCCAAAACTGCTTGTAACGATGTCCTTAGTTCTTCGCTGTCTACAGGGTGTAATCGACTTAAAATATAGATGTCTCCAAAGTCTCTGAAACGAGTTGATGCATTGCCTCGTTGAATGGCGGTCACTATTTTTTCAGCCAAGACCATATTTATGGGATAACCAAATAGATCTATCGGATCTAAAATTCCCAAGATTCTTGGAAATTTGATTGTCTCCGCACCGGGAACTACTGGATCCCCAACGCTTACATCCACATGAAAGGTTATTTTTGCGGTCGCTAGAGTCGCTTTCAAAGTTACTCTAACCCCTGAATATTCGTCATCATCCCGAATCACTTCGGAAATCAGGTCGGAGGAGTTAAACGCTATACCGTCATCTTGAGGTATAGCGGCAATAGCTGCACATATCTCTTTAATATTATCTTCTGAATTGCTCACATCGGACCCTGCAAAATCAATGTCTCTCGTTGGCCTCCTTGCATCAAGGGCAGCGAGCAACGCCCCTCCTTTGAGAATCAATTGTGATTTGAATTGACTCGACGAAAGCCGAAGCAAGAATCCTTCCAAAATATACAACGTCATAACTTCTTGAGTCGGACGTTCTGTTTCTCTCGCTAACCTTTGTAAATTTCTATAAACATCATCTCCAGAACTCACAAAATTATTTCCAGGATCTCTTGAATACGTTCGATCGAACCCGGCATTTTTTTTGCTATCTCAATAAGCTTTGAAGGATGATTTTCGCGTATGCGAAGCCAGCGACGTATTCCTTCAACCAGTTCGGTTTTATCGAATTTTGGATGTCTGGCTAAATCAGCCAAAGTTCTTGGTGCGCTGTAAATGCCGATTAACAAATTTGACCCATCAATGGGTCGAAACTGTCTCTCAAATTCAAAAAACTTTGGGTCAAAACTGTGCCACTTTATAGTCGGACCAATCTCGGGCTTCCACTGTCCTCTTGGTATCGCTAGATCCAATTTAGCGGGAATTGCATCAGAAAGACCATGTTCGACAAGCGCGGAACTCAAGCAGATTGTTGCCCAAGGTCTGCGTGAAACGATTTCTGCTAACTCAAGATCAATCGACCTCTCAATGGCGCTCATATACATACCCCAGGCAATATTTTGGACTTTCCCATCTCGAACAAGACGGTGGAATGTTGTGTTGGGTATGCCAGCTGCGAGAGCATCTGCCGTCGTGAATATAGGCGGAAGGGACTCCAATAGCTCCAGAGGATCTCTCCTTGCGCTTTTTTCCGTTTGTTTCATGGTAGTAATCATACACACCCCCTATGGGGGTGTAAAGGATTAATACCAAAAAAGGCTACAGCGTTACTCGGGCGCGCAAAAGCCCGGCCATACCCCTCAGGATGAGAGGGCTTCTTAAGCGTTTACAGCGTTACTGCGATTAGTTTGTTGGAAGCTTTGCCAACAAGCTGTTTACGTAGTCAGCGACAGGGCCGCTCTCTGCTGCGTAGCTTGATACTGAGTTAGCGCAAGCTGGTGAAGCAACATACTTCAGGAAGCTTGTCATTGCTGCAGCGTTTGCACCTGTCTTAGCGGTGTCAACCAGTGCGTAAGAAACAATTCCGAGGATGTATGCACCTGGAGCTGTTGTCTTGTAGTTGAACTGGTAGAGACCTGTTGAGCTAAGTGTTGCACCAGCAACGAATGCTGAGGTGTTTGCAGCTGTTGGGCCAGCGAAGTCACCGTTAGCGTTTCCGAGGAATGCTGTGCGTAGCTTGCCTGTTGCATAAGAAGTTTCGGCATAACCAATTGAGTATGGTGTTGCGTTAAGACCAGCAGCTACTCCAGTTGAACCTGAGTAAGCCTGGATGCGGCCGATGTTTCCTGCACCATTGATCTGTCCTGGGAAGACGTTTGCGAATGTCTTATCAGCTGGCTTTGTCCAAACATCTGAGTTTGTCTTGGTGAACAAGGTAACGAAGTTCTTTGTTGTACCTGATGCATCAGAGCGAACTACAAGGTGAATGGTCTGGTTAGGAAGTGTGTAGTAACGACGTGTTTGAACTGTGCGAAGTACTACTGGAGCACCCTTTGAATCCTTCTTGACTGATCCATCAGCGTTCTTTGCGTAGACGATAGAAGAAATAACTTGGTTGTTATCTGCAGCGATTTCAGAATCGTTCCACTTTGTAACCTTGCCAGCGAAGATATCTGAAAGTGTCTTCTCTGAAAGGTAGAGATCCTTTGAGCCAGGGAGGTTGTAGATAACAGCGATTGGAGCCATTACCAAAGGAATGTTGATGACTGAAGACTTAGCAGGGACGTAACCAGAGTCAGAGAAGTTTGCATCGAAGATGCCTGCATCTTCGTTCTTCTGACCAGTTCCTGAATCTGAAGAGTTATATGTGAAGGTGTTGCCGGTGCTGTTCTGCCATGCAACCTTGCAAGTGTTAAGAAGGGTGGCGTCGAATGATGATCCACCAGCTTGAATTGATACGCCTGAAGCAAATGCGCTCTGAGCGGCGAATGCGGCAAAAGCAATTGCTGCTGCTGCAATCTTGATTGTCTTTGAAACCTTCATGGAGTTCCTTTCAAGAACTGTACGAGTCGTAGGGTCGTGGTAGGAAAGTTATAGATTTCAGGCAAACAAAAAGCCCTCCCCGCGTTAACGTGGAGGGCTTTCTAGGTGAACAGCAGGTTAAATAGATGGCTTAACCGAAGCGACCTGTGACATAGTTCTCAGTTCGCTCATCCTTAGGACGAGAGAACATATCGTTGGTAGAACCGACCTCAATCATCTGGCCAGGGCCACCGTCAGATAAGAAGAATGCGGTGTAATCAGAGACGCGGGCAGCCTGCTGCATATTGTGCGTAACGATCACGATAGTGACGCTGGATGAAAGCTGAGAGATCGTCTCTTCAATACGAAGTGTTGATCCTGGATCAAGTGCTGAGCAAGGTTCATCCATCAATAGAACTTGTGGGCGAACAGCCAAGGCGCGAGCAATGCAGAGACGTTGTTGTTGTCCGCCAGAGAGCGCTCCACCGTGTGTGTTGAGGCGATCTTTAACCTCAGACCAGAGACCGGCGCGCTCGAGGCACTCCTCAAGCAAATCATCTTTGTTCTCAACCTTGAGTTGAGCCAACTTCAAACCAGCTAGCACGTTCTCGGCGATTGTCATTGATGGGAATGGATTTGGCTTCTGGAAGACCATACCCACCTTAAGGCGAATCTTTGTTACATCAACGCCGGGTGCATAAATATCTTCACCGTTGAGAAGAACTTCGCCGGCCATTGCAGCGGTCGGGATAAATTCGTGCATGCGGTTGAGCGTGCGAAGGAATGTTGACTTACCGCAACCAGATGGACCGATCAGCGCTGTAACAGTGCCTGGCCAGAAATCTAGCGAGACATTTGCCAGAGCATGCTTCTCACCGAACCAAGCATGTACTCCGCGAGCTTCAAGTCCAACGCCAAGAGCGCTGTTGCCTGGCTGCTTTTGAATTCGCGCCGCAGAAATATCGGATAGCGAACCCTTTGAGGACTTTACTTCCATCTCGTCTCCTTGATTGTCTTCGGACTCAATTGTCATTACTTCTTACCCACTTTTCGATTTCCGAGGACACGAGCAGCAGTGAAAAGTATGACAACAATTATTAACAAAACCAATATGCCAGCCCATGCTCTTGTAATGGATTCTGGAGTACCTGCGGCGAATGCCTGCCAGACATAGTTCGGTAGCGAGCCCAGCGAGCCGCTAAAGACGTTGAAATTCTTGGTACCGCTTCCACCTGTGAGCAAAAGGATCGGAGCAGTTTCTCCCGCTACGCGAGCAACACCCAAGATCATCGCTGTAATCAATCCGCTCCGTGCTGCTGGGACAACCACAAGAGCGACAGAGCGCCATTGTGTACCGCCCAGAGCCACACCAGCCTCGCGTAGATCACTTGGAATCAGCTTGAGTACCTCTTGCGAAGTACGAGCCACAGTAGGGATCATCAAGATTGCAAGGGCGAGTGATCCTTGAATTCCATTTACAGTCTTGGTGAAAGGAATCAAGATCGCGGCGTAGATAAAGAGACCGGCGACGATAGATGGAACACCAGACATCGCTTGTACGAGGAATTCAATTGGACGAGTGAAACGTCCGCGAATTTCTGTCAGATAGAGAGCGGTGAGGATTCCGATAGGAACGCTGATAATCATTGCAAAAATAACGAGCAAGAAGGTTCCGATGATTGCGTGGAGCAGTCCGCCTTGCGAAACTGGATCGGTAAATGAGTTGGAGTGCATATCCTTGGTGAAAAGTGTCCAGTGCAGTCCATGATGTCCGCGAACCCAGACCGTTACCAAAATGCTAACGATCGGCGTGACAGCGATTGCAATCGCTGTGGTAACAAGTCCGCGGAACAAACTATCGACAGCGGCGGGGCGTCCAGCTTTGGCGAAACTCACCACAAAATCAATAATTAGGTAAGCAACAAAGAAGACAGCGGCGTAGGCCAGCTTTCCCTTAAGTGGTGTCACCGCTACCAATACAAATGAGATGAGCGCAGCGCCCGCGATGATTCCTGCGGTCTTGGCACGATCAATTGGAGATGCAGCCCAAGGCTTGCGAGGCGCTGGCGTTGTTGGCTTTTGGATAGTGGACATTAGCGACCACTCTTTCCGGTGCGAGAGACAATCAAGTTAGCTAATGAGTTGACGATCAGGGTGAGAATAAAGAGCACCAGACCTGCGGCCATCAGAGCCTTAATCTCATACGGAGATGCTTCACCAAACTTAAGCAGAATCATCGAGGCGACGTTTCCGCCGGCGCTAAACAAGATGTGCCAGTTAACTTGGTAAACAATATTGAGCACTGTGTAAACCGCTACGGTTTCGCCCATCGCACGGCCCAAGCCCAACATAACTCCACCGACAATTCCAGAGCGCGCATAAGGAAAAGCAACGGCGCGCAACATCGCAAAGCGGGTGCCGCCAAGTGCGTATGCGGCTTGAATTCGATCGAGCGGTGTTTGCGAGAAAATTTCACGTGAGATAGATGTAACGATCGGAATGATCATGATCGCAAGTACTAGCCCTGCAATAAATGGCGAGCGCGATACGTAAGGCGCTGGCAACTTAAAGAACGGAATCCATGAGAAATATTTATTGAGCAACTTGGCCCAATACTCACCCGAACTCTCTAGTACGAAAAATCCCCAAAGACCAAACAGGACTGAAGGAAAGGCAGCCATGAGATCAATGGCGGAGACCATTACTTTCTTTACAAACTCAGGGGCATAAAAAGTTAGATAGATCGCGGAACCAACACTGATCGGTACTCCCACAACCACGGCAATGATGGCCACGATCATGGTGCCGATCAACATTGCAGCTATTCCAAAGTGCGAGTTCTTAGGATCAACTTGTCCCGCATCGTTGACAGCCGCTTGCCAGTTGCTGCTGGTTAAGAAGTGGATGCCTTGAGTCTTTAATGTGTTGTATCCATTAAATAAAAGGAAGATAAGAATCAATCCGAGGATCACCAAGGATGACAAGCCACCTGAGGTAACGACACCTCGGAAGATGCGATCTGAGAGCCGCGGCTTGGTCGTGATCTCCCGCTTCGGAGGAATGGTTGCGGGGGGCTGGGTCAAAGTTGAACTCACGAGGGAATGATTAACCCTTTTGGGTTTTAAATAATGGAGCCAAGATGTCTAAAAGGTGAACGGAAAGTGAAATCGACCCCTCCTAACCTCGTGCCCTAAGGTTGGGCCATGGGAAATGAAGCGCCGAATCTGATCTGGGTCGATTGCGAGATGACCGGCTTAGATCTAGAGAAGGATCTACTGGTCGAGATCGCGGTCCTGGTGACGGACTCCCAGCTCAATATCCTCGGCGAAGGGGTCGACCTGGTCATCCATGCTCCCCAAGAGGCGCTGGATGGCATGAACGACTTTGTCCGCGAGATGCATACCAGCTCTGGCCTGATCACTGAGATTCCAGAGGGGGTCTCCCTCGAGCAGGCCCAATCTACGATTTTGGAGTACCTCAATAAATATGCCCCTGGGGTCGGAAAATCCCCCTTGGCCGGCAACTCGGTCTCGGTCGACCGCACCTTCATCTCCCGCTTCCTGCCCGAGGTCAACAACTACCTGCACTATCGCACCGTGGATGTCTCCTCCATCAAGGAGTTGGCTCGCCGTTGGTACCCGAAGGTCTACTTTGCTGCCCCCAAGAAGACCGGTAACCACCGCGCCCTAGGTGATATTCGCGACTCCATTGAAGAGCTGGAGTACTACCGCAAGACAATATTTGTACCCAATTAAGTACAGTAGAATTCCGACTCCATGGTGGTCGTAGCTCAGCTGGTAGAGCACTCGGTTGTGGTCCGAGATGTCGCGGGTTCGAGCCCCGTCGATCACCCCACTATTTAGCTACCGGCAATTGCTAGTAGCAAAGGCAAGGCCCGATATCCAAAGTAGTACTACGTCAGGAGCCCGCATTGTCAGACATGATCTTCGATGTAATGATCGAGATTCCAGCGGGAAGTCGTAACAAGTATGAAGTCGATCATCGCACCGGCGAGATTCGTTTGGATCGCATGCTCTTTACTGCAACGCGATTCCCACATGACTACGGCTATGTAAAGAACACTCTCTCACTTGATGGTGATCCACTCGATGCATTAGTAATGCTTGATGAACCAACATTTCCTGGCTGCATAGTTTCTTGTCGCGTCGTCGGAATGTTCCGCATGGTTGATGAAAAAGGTGGCGACGATAAATTGTTGTGCGTCGCAGCTGGTGACATTCGCAAAAATGGAATTCGTGACATCAACGATGTTGCCTCATACGAACTTGATGAGATCAAGCACTTCTTCGAGGTCTACAAGACTCTCGAACCTGGAAAGCAGGTTCATGGTGGCGATTGGGTTGATCATCTGGCCGCCGAGGAAGAGATCAAAAACTCATACGAGCGCTATAAAGAGCACGCTTAAATCACGAAATCAGCGGCAAAATGAGCGTGTGGAGCGCTTTGCCTAGCCCCTCGGGGCGCTGATAGGGTCTGCTCCGCACAGCAGTATCCCGCGTTGTTAGCTCAGTTGGTAGAGCAGGTGACTCTTAATCACCGGGTCGGGGGTTCGAGTCCCTCACAACGCACTTTGTAAAACTGACGTTCATTGGTAACAGTCAAGCCTTGGTCACTTCGAGTAGTTTTTCATATGGAGTTCGGCCCCCAATCCCACCATGGGGCCTGTCGAAATTGTAGTAGTTCTCCCATT
>Ga0208740_1000231_pt1 | contig 19773 bp, 19 predicted proteins | sample CryBogCBE08Jun09_FD_184567 | JGI IMG/M metagenome (GOLD analysis project Ga0208740, IMG submission 184567) | Freshwater microbial communities from Crystal Bog, Wisconsin, USA - CBE08Jun09 (SPAdes) (version 2) | ecosystem: Environmental > Aquatic > Freshwater > Lake | place: Crystal Bog...
AGACGGTCAGAGATGCGCCAAAGATACGGCGGCGCGAGAACTGCCCGAAGAGCTTTGGCCCGACTGAGATACCGAGTGCAAGCCCGGTAAAGACCGACCCGAAGAGCACGCCATAAGCAGCATCACCGGCATGCAGATCACCAACAAATGTACGGGCAAGACCAATAACAGCACCTGCAGCAAAGAATGCACCGAGCATTCCAAAAATTAAGCCAGAGATAATCTTTGACTTCGAGACAAATTTAAAACCAGAGAGCAAAGATCCAAAGATATTTTCATTCGTCGCACTCTTTGCAACGCCGCCCTTTTGCAGACCCTTGATCTGTGAGACGACCCAGGCGGTATATAAGAATGAAGCGGCATCAATATAGAGCGCAAGATCTGCAGCCGATGAATAGCGCGGCGAGAGAATCTTTTCGAGGCCACCCGCAAAGAGCGCCAGTAATGAGAACATGATCGCAGCAACCGGTGCAGTTCCGTAAGAAGCCAGCAGCGTCACCTGATTGGCCGATTCCAACTTATTCTTCGGAACTAGATTCGGTACTGATGCTTCCTTCGCCGGTGACCAGAAGAGCGTCACTGATTCAACGAGAACAGTCGCGGTATAGAGCCAGAAGTAATTACCAACAAGTGGAATCGAAAGATAGAGACCAAATCGCAAAATATCGCAGACGATCATCAAGCGACGGCGATCAAATCGATCAGCGATCACACCAGCGATCGGCCCCAAGATCACCGCAGGCAAGAGGCGCACAATGAAGACACCAGCGATCGCGAAGTTCGCCTTCGAGTAGTTGCCGCCAGCCAATTGTTGAGCGAGCGCAGTGGTCGCTAGAAGTCCGAGCCAATCACCAAAGGATGAGAAGGCCATCGAATTCCAGAGCTTGCGAAATGCTGGAATCGAGAGAACCGAGCGCGAATCAGCCTGGGCAGGCGCCCCTGGATATGGCATCGATTGCGACATAGGGGGAGTCTATCGGCAGCCCACCGACAGCCCGGCAGCGCGAATCCCCACACCCAAAGAGCAATTCTGTACATAACCCAGAGCGTTCTGTACATTTCTCACATGAGCGAATTATCAGTCACCGAAGCTCGCGATCAATTCCCATCTGTCATCGACGCCGCCAAGAAGAAGCCGGTCCGGATCACTCGCCACGGAAAAGATGTCGCAGTCGTCATCGATCCTTCTCTCTATGAATCTTTGATCCAGGCCCAGGAAGAGTTAGAAGATATCGCCGCCTTCGACGCCGCGATGGAAGAGAAGAGCCCAAACATCCCATGGGCTCAGGTCCAGAAAGATCTCAATCTCATTTGATCGCGTATCAGATCAATTTCAAAGACTCTGCCGCAAAATCCCTGGCAAAGCTGCCAAAGAAGATCCAGCGCAGAATCCAAGGCGTCATCTCAACGCTAGCTACTAACCCTCTGCCCCCAGCATCCACCAAGCTCACCGGCCGCGATGCCTACCGGATCCGAGTCAGCGACTATCGCATCATCTACTCAATCCACGAGAACATCCTGACGATCGTGGTCGTCGCAGTTGGCCATCGCCGCGAGATCTATCGCAAGGACTGAAAAGGCATATCTGGTTAAGGAATTAGTTACTCACTAACCCGGTCCTTTTGGAACACTCCAAGGAGAGTGTTCCAACTCGCTTTCCACAAAGCAGATCTCTCCACGCGCAACACGGCTAGCAAGTAATTCCCTCTACACACCTCGCTACTTTGCGCTGCTTCGCAATACTGCCCCCTTTCATAAGTACGCATGCAGCCGCCACCGTGGACTTCCTTGGCGACTGCCAAGGAATGCGGAAAATGAAAGGAGGTGTGTATGAATGGTTTAGATGTTTGGCTCCGCTTTATAGCGGCGATGTCCCAGACAATTTTGGACTTCGTTGAAAAACGAAAAGCTCGCCGCAGCAACGGCGAGCCAACTTCGTAACCTGAAGCATTCAAGGCGGGGGGATAACTTCCCGCCTTCTCTTATTTAAGCATCCGCGGATTCATTTTTCTAGAGATCCACATGACTACTTTCCGTGCACCTGATAAGCCCGCTTCTTACAGCCTCCTTGCTAATGGCGTGAAGGTTGCAACAGTCGCGCCAACAACTGTCACCGATTCACAGACATTCGCAATCGCTTCTCTTGACAAGACTGCAACATATGCATGCGATGTCAACGCTGTTGTCAGCGGCACACCAGGTGAAGCTCTCTCAAATGGTGATATCTCTGTAGCCGCAAAGCTTGCAGCTGATCTCAACACCGCGAAGAACGCAGCTCGCACCGCTTACTTCGCAACCATCGCAAAGATCAGCCTCGGCCACAGCGCAACACTTGATGCGCTCTCAGCCGTCAAGGGAACCGGCGCAGATCGCGTCGCTGCACGTGCAGCTCTCCTTGCAAAGATCCAAGCTGACACCAAGGCCGCCAAGGCAAAGGCAGCAGCAGATCGCACCGCAGCGATCGTGGCAGCAACCAAGGCATATGCCAAGGCATATGCCAAGGCACTCACTGCGACAAAGACTGCAGTGATCTTGTCATCTAACTAATACCCAAGCACAACAGAGAAGGCCCTCACGAAAGTGAGGGCCTTTTACTTTTAAAAGGGCAATACAGACTTAATGATCACCCATCGCTGATGGTTCGTTAATCGCAAAAAGACCCAGGCCCGACGCGTTAAAGCACCAATCTCTGCAACAGATAGTCACGGTGGCGACAAAAGTTGCCAGAGGATAAATTGGTTTTTGATGTAACCCTAATGCGTTCGGATTCTGTGCGTTGACAAGGACCATTTTAAGCTAGAGACTAAATCTGGGTCGAAATTGGCACTTAGAAGGAAGCAACGTACCGAGTTCTTCTAATGAAGCATCGTCTGCCAGAGACCTGAGGCTATCAACTTCGGTAGAATGAGGTAGAAGTAGTTTCATTACAAAAATTCCAAATTTAGTTAGAAAAGTGGGCACCGGAATCAAATAGATTCTCTTCTTAAATCCGCTGGTATCGTTCAAGAGTCGAACTAAATCACCAAAACTCAAAGGAAAAGGATGCGCCGCCAATACAATTCCTGTGTACTCGTCTCTGAAGGCAAAAATAATTTCTTGGACTAAGTCATCGATGTGTGTAGTGAATAGTCTCGATCTCCCTGAAAACGGCATGGGTAGAATCGGAAGCCGTGAAAGGTATCTTTGTATTTGCCCATCTATACCTCTAATTTTATCCCCATACACAATCCCTGCTCTTAAGCTTAGTCCACCACTCCCCGTAAAGTTTTGCTCACTTGCAAATTTACTTTTACCGTAAACAGATTGAGAAGTTGAATGAGCAGAGATACTTGATATGAATATTTTGTATCCTTCAAAAGAATCGCACAAAACTTTTACAGCCAGAATATTCTCTTCAAACGTAAAATGCCGATCATGGGCTAAGTGAATAAGAACATCCGCAGTAATGGATGTTGGGAAAGGCTCTCCAAGTTTCCAAAGATTGGATTTTCTTCCTCCTAATGCAACTACTTCAATACCTTGTTCTTTTAAAGCCTCAATTAAATATTCTCCAAGGGAAGAAGTGCTCCCGGTTATGGCTATCCTCATCGCGTGGATCTATCTGCGATTCGCGCAGCATTTGCCATAACGGTGAATGTGATTGCGCCAGCTGGAATAAAGGGAAATATGGAAGAGTCCACGACATGTACGTTTGTACTCCCAAATGGAGTACCTAAATCATTAGACAGTGCACCCATAGGAAGCCAGCCCCCGCTATGAACTCCTTCACCTGGCAGGGCATATTGAATCAATCGGGGAAGAGGCCGCAATCCAACATGCTTAAAGAATTTTCTTTCATCTTTGAAAAAAGAAACTACTATATTTTTTTCTAAATTTGCACTCCTCGTACTTGGAAAAAGGTGCACATCATCATCTGATGTAAGCTCTAAGCAGATCTTTGACGAATCACGACTATCTAGATAACCGATACCTACGAACAATCGACTTAAGAGGATTTTTAATAATCGATCTGGAATAAACTTTCCAAGAGGAACAGCCTGTTTTGCTCGAGTAATCAAATCATCGGAATAGTCATAAATTTGAATTTGTAAAGGATGCGACTTTCCACCTTCGTATCGCACAAATAATTGAGAAAGCGTATTTAAACGATCTTCTGTTTTCCCGTATTTGGAAGACAATAGAAACGGCACAAAAAAAGTTCGACTATCGTTTAATTCTGCTCGACTAGGTACAAGACCTGAGGTCGCTAAGATTCGAAATGACTCTACATTGCCTGCAGCGACATAAACCTTGTCAAAATCACAGTATTCCTGGATTTCCCCTTCGTCATTAAGTAACTTTACTGAAATGGTATCTGGGTTTTCGCTAATCGAAATGACTCTGTGGTTCTTCTTGTAAACTAATCTCGAATGAGATATTTGTGGGCTAGACCAAATAAAGTCTGATGGGCAGCCAATAAGGCACTTTGCACAATATGTGCATCCTAGCTTTTTTTCACTTAATAGTTGTACGGCAAGGCGAGAGCTTCCAAGAGTAAATTTACTCGAGTTTGCCTTTTGCGAAGCCCCAATTAATTGACTAATTCTTTTTGATGGCAGTAAGGGACGTTGGTTGAAATATGGTGGATAGTGTTTGGCTAAATCATCGAATCGGCCTGTAACCGGCACACCTTCCAATACATATTTGTAGTACGGATCTAACTCGTGGGCGGTAACTGGCCAATTTTCGATATCCGCTTGTGAGTAAGGAAGCATCGTGGCCCCCCACACGAGGCTCAAACCTGAAAAGGCAAATGAGGTTGGAACATTAACCTCCTTTTGTCTCTTCTTAGGGCCAGTTGGGAAATTTCTGTAGGGGAAGTCTGACCCGTGAAGAAGCTTTGAATTAATTTTGGTTTTGTTAGTTGCAAAGGAGACTTGATCTTTCAGTTCGGTGTCTTTAGTATCGCAAGTAAAGACAGTGACATCGTGTCCCTTTTCCAGCAGTTTCGATGTAGCGGACCAACCTGCTGGACCTGAGCCAATTATAGCTATACGCACTGTTTTAGACCTGCAACATCGAGGCAAAAAAGGAAGAAAAAAGGATTTGAATTCCTGACGTCAGAAATAGAATAAAAAGTCCAGATATCTTGAAGCTAGAATAGATAGAGAAGTCTTTTATTTCTGAACCAGTCCACTTAGTTATTAGAAAGCACAGACCTACAATTGCGGTTCCGATCAAAGCGAAACCAATAACTATTCCTCTTTCCAGGGTGAACCATTTTTCAAAGCGATTAATATTTCTCGATTTCGGGAGAATTCCATGGTGGAACGAAAATACTCGCGCTAGTATCGACATAAGGGTTGTCTGAATACCAACTAATAGGATTCCCAGTGAAAGAAGATATGTATTTAAGTTGAAATGCACCCCTGCAAGAGAAACTGGGCCGCGAAGAGTTCCGACAACTCCTATGAATCCCAAAAAAGCTAGGAATAGTCCAGGGTAGAGGAAGAGCCAGCGCGGACTTGCCGCTAGGAGAAAAATCAGGTGTCTCCATCCATCTCGCCAAGTTCTCAAGTGCGGTTTTCTGCTTCTCCCATCCGGCTTTAACACGGTTGGTACTTCAGTTATTCTCAGATTATTGATGGCAGATTTGACAACCATTTCGCTTGCAAACTCCATACCGTTAGAATTTAGTTTCAAATCTACAATTGATTCTCGGCTGAAGCCCCGAAGCCCACAATGAAAGTCACCGATCGGAGCTTTAAAAAATATTCTTCCGATCCAACTTAGTACTGGATTACCCAGGTAATTATGAAGCCAAGGCATAGCCCCAGGCTCAATGCCGCCTTTAAATCTGTTCCCCATTACGAGTTCAAAGCCTTGCTCTAATTTCTCATAAAATGAGACAAGATCATCTAGTGCGTAACTATCGTCTGCATCACCCATGATTATATATTGCCCACGGGATGCGGCAATTCCATGACGCAAGGCGGAGCCATAACCACGGACCGGCACATCGATTACTTTCGCACCGTTCCTCAATGCGATGTCTTGGCTCCCATCTGTACTTCCATTGTCTGCCACAACAATTTCACCTTCTATGCCAAGTTCTTGAATAGATTTCCTGGCTTTCAAAATTACAGTTTCGAGTGTTTCAGCCTCGTTCAGGCAAGGAATCAGAATGGATAATTTCACAGCAACATGTTACTCGAATGAGAATAGATTCGAAGCATTATTCTAATATTGGCTTATGGGTAAGTCGCATAAACCGAGACTTTTGGAAGTGTCAAACTATCTACGAGGCTCAAGAAAATCACCCAGTTCTGTCGCTGGATTTGCGCTTTTTCTGATCAGTTTTGCCTTGAGGTGCTTGATTCCTGCCAATGTTCAATTAAATTCACCTCACGATGATCTCTTGAGCATTCAGCTGTCTGAAGCCATTTCGAGAGGGCACTGGCTTGGGGCGTGGAATAACCGAACTCTGCTCAAACCTTTTGGCTATTCCTTGTTTGTGAGTTTTGATCATATATTTGGCCTTAGCCCAGTTATTGCCATCTGCTTAATTTATCTTGTTTTAAGTTGGTATCTCTCTAATCAACTTTTATTATTATCAAAACTGGCAGGTAATAGGCTAAAAACCCACCGAAATTTTGCATTCGGAATTTTGGCGCTAAATCCCAACCTTTTTTCAAGCGATATGAGCAGGGTTTATAGATCCTCCCTTAACGTCGTATCTCTTATGGCGCTTACCTGCGTCTTAATCAAAGTATGGGATTTATACAAATCCACTCTTCCAACAAGAGGTAATAAGAATGAACTATCTGCTCTAAGGAATAAACTTCGTGGGCTTTTTGTCCTTTTGGGCGGAAGTTACTTCATTGCTTACGACACTCGCATCGAATCATACTGGTTGCTGTTGCCATTTGCTTGCATCGCAATATTAGTATTTTTAAAAAATATAATTAGTCACAACGTATTTTCAATATTAAAAAGGGGGTCTAGGGATCGCCTTTTTCTTGTATCTAGTCTATGGGGAATATTGGCGTTCTTTATCCCGCTTGTCCTTGTAGAGTCTGTGAACCAAAATCTATACGGCGCCAAGATCTTTGATGACTATGCTCACGGCGAATTTCCCCGTAGCTTAAATCTTTGGTCCTCGGTCATCAATGGGAAAGTATCAGATATCAGCGTCTATGTATCTGCCGGGCAACGGAAGGCAGTATACGAGGTTAGTCCCGCAGCTAAATCTCTAGAAGCCTTCCTCGAAGTCCCACCAAGTCAGGGCTGGAAAACTTTTTATTGTCAAACGGGTGGAAATTGCAATGAATTTGGATCTGCTTGGTTTCCATTCGCCTTAAGAGATGCGGCAACCCAGGCTGCACATATTACGAATGAGGCCCAATTCCAAGCATTCTTCAAGACATTATCCGATGAGATTGAAATTGCTTGCAAATCTAAGAGAATTATGTGTGGTCACGAAGGCTCTGGAACAGGGATACCGTACATCGGGGAATTGCCAGCTAGAAAAATATTTTCAGAAATTGGTCGTTCGTTGAGCTATTACTATTCTCCCGATCAAAATTATAACTTTAATTTGAATAATGAGCATGGTGACAAACAACTAATAGACTATTGGAAGATGACTGCATCGGTGAATCCTCTTTCTAAGCCAAAAATATCGGCGGAATGGCTTGCTGCTTATTCATACACGTATGCCTGGTTTGTACGCTGTTTAACGATGTTAATCTTGATAACTCTTGTCCTCAACATTAACGGTGCTCGTCGAGAGTCAATGCTTCTACTAAACGTGCCTTTAATGGGGAGCTTGTTTCTATTCTCACTCGGAACCGCTATCTTGAGTTTAAGCTGGGGTTTCCCGGCTAATCTCAGTTTTTATGACTTGCCTGGTTTTCCGATCTTTCTCACAATTATACTCCTCAATTATTTTGCGGCCATTTCTCTCATTGAGAAAAGATTGGTTCGCCGAAAGTTGTAAAATCATTTGGAAGCGATGATTGTCCCTATGTTGCCACCATCTCGACGTATTCCAAATTGTAATGCATCTCTCTTCAGCACTTGAATTCGATTAAAGCCGGCCACTTTCAATAATCGGCGCAATTCAACGAGAGTAAAGAGTCGCATCTCTAAAGTTGCTCCGGGGCCTCCATGGAAAACCGGGTTTGGAATCACTACCTCTAGACCTGCTTTATCGAGTCCTGTCACCACCATTCCATTCTGGTTGACTCTTTCAACTCTATATGAAACTAACCACGGATAATGCTCGACATATTCGATATTTTTAAACCACGGAACCGTCAGAATCAATTTGCCTTGTGGTTTCAAAAGTTTATGAAGATTTTCAACTGACGCGATTGGGGGATATGGAACATGCTCTAAAACATCTGAACAAATGACGACGTCGCTCCCTCCAACTTGTAAAGGATTCAGGTTGAGCAAATCAAGACGTGGTTCTTCATCAAAGAAGGTATTCGTATAATCTATAGAATCGAATGTTGATAGGTAATCAGCAAGCGGCTTAGGATCAGACATTCCGATGACTGATAATTTTCTTGTCTTGTACTGGAATCGACTTACCATCTCAAGTGCCTGGACTATTTCTCTTTGCCGCACGCTCGAATTGCATGACTTGCAGTTACCTGCCTCTCGATGTAATTCCAAAATATGTGAAAAGTTGATTTCATAACAAAGGTTGCACTTCCACTTTATCGATCGATTCTTCAATGGCGAGCGCGAAAGTTGATGGCTAAGAAACGCACGCAGTTTATTCTTGAAATTCATGCTTTATTCTAGCGATAGGTTTCTATTAAGAGAAGGGTGCCTTAGGATATTAGGGTGAAGAGTAAACCGCGCGTAGCTGTCCTCATGTCGACATATAATGGTGGGCGATGGATTAAAGAGCAACTTGACAGCATCCTAATCCAATCCAACGTGGACGTATCTTTGAAGTTGCGGGATGACGGGAGTAACACTGAGAATCGTATATATTTAACCCGGCTTGAGAAGTCCTTGGATCCTGAGCTGGATTTAGTTATTGAATTCGGAGAAAACCTTGGCCCAGCAAGGAGTTTCTTGACTTTACTCAGAAACCAGGATGTGCAGGATTATATAGCACTATCTGATCAAGACGATGTTTGGTTTCCAAAAAAGTTAGAAAATGCAGTTGAAAGATTGAAACCTTTTGTGGACGTTCCCGCCCTGTACTGTTCGAATGTCGTGTTTCATTCTAATGATTCTCTGAATGGCAAAAAAAGCTCACTTCCAAATCCTGAATTGCCACTGAGCGTTTTTCAAAACTCGGCTATGGGGTGCACAATAGTTTTGAATTCAAAGGGTCATCAAGTGATTAAGAGCCTTTCGGGAGAGTCAGCATTGATGCATGACTGGTACATTCTCATAGCTATTCTTCTGACCGGCCATGTTATTTTCGATGAAGAACCCTCCATGCAATACAGATTGCATAGTGAACAAACTATCGGCTGGAGGCGTAAAAGATCTCTGTCAACAATATTTTCCCTATCTCTATTCCAGGATCTACTTAATCAGTGTTTAGCCTTGAGAAACGAGTTAGAGGGCTCCACATCTCATAAATCAAGTCAACTTGATGAATTTCTTGCGATTGTGGCGCTACCGCGATGGAGGCGTGCGTCGAAGATTAAGAGTTTGAGACTTCGCAACAACCGCATGGAAAATATATGGACAAAAATACGCCTTTTGATTATCAAACCGATTTAAAGGGGAAGGCTGATTGAGAAAAAAATTGATTCAGTTCAGAAGCTTTTTTTCCCACTTCACTTGTTACATATTCAGTTAAAGTTGGATTAGTAAATGATCCATCCGAAAATATTTCAAGTAAATCCCGAGCTGAATATATTTTTATAGTTTTGATCCCAAAGTCACCTGGAATTTGATTGTCAGAGACATTGTTGTCACCAAGGTGAAGGTAGCTATTCCTATCTTTTACGTATTCTGAGAGAAAATAGGGCCAAATGTCCCCGCGGTCTTTTCTTCGACCCAGGGTTGCTGAGGCAAGTATTTTGATTGGCTTGACCATATTTAATCTTTCAAATATTTGATCTATTTGAGTTTCCGAATAATAGGTGTCTGAAATTACATAACTCTTGTGACTCAATGTTTCAAATACAGCGTAAATGTCTTCACGCAATCCAAATGTCGCTAGATCACTCGCAAACTCGATTGAATTCAAGGTATCTGCATCTATATCCCAATTTCGACGACTGCTAACTTCTTCTGTGATCATTTTAAGGCTAACATCTCCGCTCAATCCGACCGAACTGCGCATTTCTCTCTCCACTGTGTTTCGAAATAGCACGTATTCCATGGGGTCAGAAATGAAGCCTTTGGTATGCAAAATTTCACCTACTTGATATTTTGCGAAATCAGGTTGACCTGTTTTTCGAAAAATTAGAGTGTCAAATAGATCCCAAGATAAAACTGCTGCCGGTGAAATCTTCGAATTTAGACTCATTCGAGACTCGCCCAATGCATCTTTCCAGGCAAAGCTGCGATCTTCAGTTAAATCTTCGTCGTAGACAAAGACACTTCTCATTCCATTTTCGTTTGCGACGTTGTCTAATATTCTCTCTATGACGTGTTGAACTGTGCCGTCGATCTGTCCTGCTTCAACGGGAAAATCATCGTAATTCCAGGGGAATTCGAGTAATTGTTTTAGGGCTGAGGTCCTTGCCCAAAACATACCACCCACTGGATAAATCTGAAAATCTGACGTAACTTCACGGATACCGATCTGCCTAGATAAGGATTTTCCAAGCTCAAAATTCTGCAACCATGAATGCACCCAAGACGGCATCGGTCCGTACGAAACTGGGTAAATCAATCCTATGTTCGCATAGCTTTCGAATGCCCCAATGATTTTGTTTACAATTTTCTTAGACCCGAGAAGTGACCTGAAAAGATATTTAGCCCATTCGGCCTGTTCTTGGCCCCTGTGTAAAGATTTCTTACTATGCACGTGAAGAAAAATATCGTAATCCTGCACCAGTAGGGCACCAAATTCCACTAGAAGCGGACCGAAATTCCGACCTCTATTTGGACAAATCGCAATCCTAATATCTTTACATTGGCTAGGTGTAGTCTTATTATCACTTATTAGATTTGCAATATCTGAACTATGCGTGGTTATCAACAAAGTAAAATCTGTTTCAATGTTGTTTAAAGCCGAAAATAGTACGTCGACGTATTCTTCATAGAATATATGAGCGGTGACAGCAATCTTTAATCCTGAATAGTTTTTTTCTGAAATAACTGATTCCGGCCTCCATCGATATTGCGAGCTGTAGAAAGTCCTTTTATTAATCCGCAAGTTCCAATAGATCAAACTGATGAATAGGCGAAATGATCTCTCGCGTTTTAATAAGTTGAATGCTGTTCGAATTTTCCGCAAGCCAATTTTCAAACGGGTCCTCCAGACCAAAGATCCTCAAACAGAGTCTGTTGTATTTCCCCCTCGGAAGAGCTGAAGTAGTCTGCTAGAGAGGAGGGGTAGTTTGCTCTCACCCAACTTATCAATAATGGCTCAGGGAGAGAAACTATTTCAGATAGTTTTTCCATTAACTTTCCGTGATATTGAACAAAATCCGATTTCCAGGCTGTTTCATCCTGATATTCAGGATGCACGTCTCCCTGTTTCATTTTATATCCGATAACGGTAGGCATTCCAGCGTTAAATAGAATCTCAATTATCCGAGTATTCGAAAGAATTTTCTTTGTGATATCTGCCGGCATCACACCGCGTTTGTTCGTAGCATTGTTTTTTTCGTTATTTAGTGCAAGGTATACTCCATGAAGTTTTGTTCCGAGTATTGTTTCGAGCATATCCTGCATAGTTCCAGAATAACCCACGTCTCCTATAACATACGTGTGATCTGGATTAGAGAAAAACTTTTCTAAATATTTCATACCCTCTTGATATTCGTTACCCATAAAAGTCGGACAGACTTTATTCGCATAGCTCAACTCAGACGAGATTAGGGTCGTATGACCCCGGTTGACTCGTTCTTTTCGTTTTCGGCTATCAAGTACCTCCTCAACTATCTCCGGTGGTATGCCAAATCGATTAGTCCAGAGTTGACTTATAGTTCCACTGAAGTGTTCCTTAGTGACGAAACGCAGTTCAAGATCGCCTCTCGCGGCAAGAATTTTGCATAAGGAACGTCGGCTTACTTCTAAATAACTTGAATCCAGTATCGATCCGACTAACCGACCATAATGCATTAATGCCTTCTGTAATAAATAACCCTCACGGCTTAGAAAAATGTGCCGTGCAGATTTATTTTCAGAGACAATTTTTTCGCAATCTCTTACATATAGCGCCAGCATTGGTGCCATTACACTTAAAAACGCCTTTGAATAATCTTGCTTTGAAGGGTCCATTTTCATACTGACTGAATTATTTTCGCGAGATAGGAATTATATGTATTCGTTACCGAATACATCTCTGCGGTGATCTCTTCTTTTTTGATCCACCCTTTTTGAAGTGCAATCTCCTCGATACAGGCGATTTTTAGCCCGGTGCGGTCTTCTACGACCTTTACATATGTCGACGCTTCGTGCATGGAGTCCGGATTTCCCGTATCCAACCAAGCAGCGCCTCGCGACAACTGAGTCACTGTAAGTTGATTGTTCTTTAGGTACCAATTCAGGACAGAAGTTATTTCTAACTCACCTCTGCGGCTAGGGGTCACACGTGAGGCTACTTCTGAAGCCCGCTCGTCGAAGAAGTATAGGCCTGTGACGGCGAGGTCAGATGAGGGCTCCTTAGGTTTTTCCTCAATCGCTAATGGTCTACCTTGGGAATCAAGTGTTAAAACACCGTACTGAGATGGATCAGAGACTGTGTAAGTGAAAATGTGAGCGCCAGATTTAGGAAGAGTTTCCTGGAGTTGATGCCCGAGACCTGCCCCATGAAAAATGTTGTCACCTAAGATCATGAGACAAGTGTCGCCTTCTAGGAAGGACTTTCCAATGACAAGGGCTTGAGCAAGTCCTTCGGGTTTGTGTTGAACTGCGTAACTAAGTTTGACACCAAAGCGGCCACCATCACCAAGAAGACGCTCAAATGCAGACTGATCCTGTGGGGTGGTGATGATCAAGATATCACGCACACCAGCCAACATGAGTGTGGCCAAAGGATAATAAATCATTGGTTTGTCGTAGACAGGTAAAAGCTGCTTGCTAGTTACCAAGGTAATAGGCCAAAGTCGGGACCCAGTGCCTCCAGCCAGCAAAATTCCTTTCATAACTTAATCTTAACGATAGTATTCACTCTTGCAACCAAGCGGAGGTTTCTATGCGCGCATTAATCACCGGTGGGGCCGGTTTCATCGGCTCGAATTTTGTCCGCCGGGCCATCGAAGGAAACTTTTTAGGGATCAAATCGGTGGTCGTACTTGATGCGTTGACATACGCCGGAGTTAAGGAAAATCTTAATCCTGTGACTGGTCAAACTAATTTTCACTTCGTTGAAGGCGATATCTGTGACGAGAGATTAGTTTCTTCCTTGCTCGCAGAAGTTGATACAGTTGTGAACTTTGCAGCGGAATCCCATGTCGATCGATCAATCAATAGTGCCGCAGAATTTGTGAAGACAAATGTGGCCGGTGTTCAAGTATTGCTGGATTCAATCAAAGCATCCGGTAGAAAGATTCGATTTTTGCAGGTGTCGACGGATGAAGTTTATGGATCGATTGAAGATGGATCTTGGGATGAAAGTTGTCCACTGCTTCCCAACTCACCATATTCGGCTTCCAAGGCGGGAGGCGAGCTCTTGGCTCGTGCATATCACCGCACGCATGGCATGGATGTCGTGATCACTCGGTGCAGCAATAATTACGGCCCATATCATTTCCCCGAGAAGTTGATTCCTCTCTTCATTACAAATCTTCTTGAAGGTAAAAAGGTTCCCGTCTATGGGAATGGCAAGAACGTACGTGACTGGCTGCATGTCGATGACCACTGCCGCGGAATCCATGCTGCGTTGATGAATGGTAAGGCTGGTGAGGTCTACAACATTGGTGGAGGACGAGAACTCACCAACTTAGAGATAACTAGTTTGATTTTGGAAGCGATGGGTGCGGACGAGTCTTCGATTCAGTATGTAGAGGATCGAAAGGGTCATGACCTTCGCTATAGCGTTGATTGGACCAAGATAAATCGCGAATTGGGTTATGAACCTCAAGTGAGTTTTGAGGATGGACTAAAAGAAACCATCGAGTGGTATCGCAATAATCGTGCATGGTGGGAACCTCTAAAGCAACGTGCTGGGCTCTAGAGTTATATGAGTTGGTTAGTTGTAGGTGCCACCGGGCAACTGGGTAGGGCTTTATCGAAGGTTCTTTCTGAGCGTTGTATTGAGTTTTCAGCCTTAGATTCAACACAGTTGGATATCACTTCTAGAAGTGAAGTATCACGAGTGGTAAATGAGCTGAAGCCGAGCGTGATTCTGAATGCGGCTGCGTGGACAGATGTTGATGGCGCTGAGAGTAACCCGGATGGAGCACATGCAGTTAATGCTGAAGGACCACTTCATTTGGCGTCTGCAGCCAAGGCTGTGGGAGCAATTTTTGCTCATGTATCTACAGATTACGTTTTTTCAGGGGTCTCGGATCGACCTTGGCGCGAAGATGATCTGCGTGCACCGGTCTCTGTTTACGGGACCACAAAGGCGGCTGGCGAGGTTGCTTTGCTTTCAGAGTATTCAGAGGGCTCTTATATTTTCCGAACTGCTTGGCTATATAGCGAGTGGAGTAAGAACTTTGCAAAGACCATGGTGCGACTTGCACTGAATGGTGATGGAGAGTTAAAGGTAGTTGATGATCAAGTCGGTCAACCTACTTTGGCAATGGACCTAGCCAATCAGATTGTTGATTCTGTAATTGCCAAGTTGCCTTTTGGAATTTATCACGCGACTAATAGTGGCCAAGGATCGTGGTTTGATTTTGCTCAAGAGATTTTTTCTTTGTGTGGGGATGGAGTCTTAGCGGATCGTGTAGTGCGAACAGATTCTTCCGCATATGTTCGACCTGCAAAACGACCAGCGTATTCAGTGTTGGGGCATGAGGCTTGGAAGAATGTTGGAGAGAACGGCGTTGCTGTTCCCGAGCTGCGTGATTGGCGACTCGCCTTGCGTGAAGCGATGCCTGCGATCATTTCAGCCGTGAAAGCGGAAGGATAGGGATATGGAACTCAAACCCCTTGGCATTGAAGGTGCTTGGCTTGCATCATCGCCGGTATGGGCTGATGATCGTGGAAGTTTCCGCGAATGGTTTAAGAGTGTGGATATCAAAGCTGCGACCGGACATGAATTTGATGTGCAGCAGGCGAATATCTCTGTATCCGCAAAGGGTGTGACCCGCGGGATTCATTACAGCTTGGCTGCGGTTGGGCAGGCGAAGTGGGTTACGTGTGTGACTGGTGCAATCAGAGATGTGATTGTTGATATCCGACCTGGGTCTGCGACATATGGAAAGCATGTGGTTGTTGATTTAGTGGGTGGCGATGGCCAGGTTGTGTTGATTGGTGTGGGTTTGGGGCATGGCTTTGTATCGCTACAGAGTGATTCGGTTGTTGCGTACTTAGTATCATCGCCATTCTCGCCGACTGAAGAGTTTGAGATCAATCCGCTTGATCCTGCAATCGGAATTGATTGGGGATTGCCGGCTAGTGAATTGTTGCTTTCGCCAAAGGATGCGGCTGCGCCGTCGCTTGCCGATAGGTTGGGTGGGGGAAAGCTGCCGGAATATCACACGCTTAGTGATATTCAATGAGACATTCTAAATTGTGACCGCGTACTTCATTAAACTCACAATCAAAATTTGGCCCTTAACCCCCAAACCTCACCACCCCAGACGTCGCCGATCCACCACCATTCGTAACCACCACAGTTCCGCTCGTTAGGCCTGCTGGGACTGGGAATGTGATGTGGTTTTGGTCTACCACTGTGAATCCTTGGGTGGTGATGATGCCGTTCTTCTTGGTGAATTCATTGAAGGAGTAAGTCCCTGCGGTGACTGAGAAGACACCTGGGAAGTTATCGCCAGTAATGGTTGCGGTGAGGACTCCGTTGATGGTTGAAACCGTGACGCTAGAGATTACTGGCTTTGGAATGGTCAGCACCACGACATTCTTGGAGTTATCGCCCACCGTGATGAACATCGATCGGGATTGATAGCGAGATGTTGGATCTGGGGTCATCTCCATGTAGACCTTCTGGGGTTGGTCTAGTTTGAGGGTCTCGAGCATTGCCATGCCGTTTGCATCTGTGGTGCCCACAGATAGGAAATAGCTGCTCAATGGGGTCTGCCCTGGGAAGAGCGTGACTGTTCCGTTTGCGACCATCTGGCTATTGAGAAGGATCTTTACATTGGGAATGCCCTTGCCATTTGGATCCACGATTTGTACTGGGGTCTTATAGGTAGGGATTGCGAGATCTTGCACGGTGTTGGTGTTCAGTGTTGTGGTTGGTCCACCAACAAGGCTTGGACAGAAATCTGATGTCGCTGTGAGATCGACGCGGCCACAACCGAGCCACCAGTTGCCGGTGGTGCCAGCAAATGCAGTACCTGAGTATGTGCCATTTGAATTGCGTTGGATTTGTGCATCTTGTCCGCGGCCATTTGAGAAACTGACTCCGAACGATGGTGGGACTGGTGATCCATCGGTGAATGAGAGGCGACCGCTGATCTGAATCGATGGGCGCTTAAGTGTGACGGTTACATCTTTTCCGGCACCGATCTTCTGGACAGATGAGATAAAGGCCATGTTTGGACCTTGGCCGATCTGGGCATAGATATCGCCATTGGTTTCAGCATCTAGGTGAAGAGTTGGGACTGATGCGTAACCGTTGGCATCGGTGGTGGATGTGGAATAGAAGTAGGTGGTGAGTGGTTTCTGTCCAGGGATCAGAGTCCATGAACCGGTGTAGTTGGTAGAGCTTGATGATGTGGGCTTAATCGATACAAATGCACCTGAAACAGGTTGGCCGTTGGTATCTACGACCTTGACTCGGGTTCTCTCGACTGGGGCAACAAGATTGAGTGTTGTGTCTTTTGTGAGGGCGAAGTTTGGTGTGTTTGTGTAGGTGTCGAACATGAAGTTCGAGAGGTAAGAGCCATCTTTGTAGCCAAGTGAGACCTTGTAGGTATCGCTTGCTGGAAGTGATACTGAGTACTTACCTTGTGAATCTGTAGGTACACCAGTGCCCGATGTGCCATCCGTGAAGGTCACTACAGCCTTATCAATAGCCTTGCCAGATAGGTCTTTTACGGTGCCTGTGATCATTGGGATGGCATTGGTGAGCTTGAGAGTGATGTCGCCTGCACCGACTGTGACATCAAATCCTTGGCCAGCAAGTTTGTAACTTGATGGTGGTGATACATCGAAGTGTCCTGGTGCTGATGCTGCGAAGGCCATTGCAGGAACATTCGCGTAACCGTTTGCATCGGTGTAGATCGCGCGGGCTGACCAGGTGCCATCGAATGCGCCGACGCCCTCGATCGGTGTCAGTGCACGTGCTGGTTCGCCATTGAGTGAGACCCCACCCGAGACATATGCGCCGACGACGGGTGTGCCGGTAGCAGTAACGATGCGAACACGTTGGCGATAGAAAGGTAGGCGGAATTCTGCAATGGCATCTTGATTGAGTGTCATTGAGGTCTTACCGGTCATTGTGAAGTAGAAGGATTCTGCGCTCATGCGACCGCGAATTGCAAAAGTAGAAGTGACGCCTGCGGTTGGCATAAGTTTGAAGTAGCCAGAGGTATCTTGAAGTGCGCTTGAGGCATTACCGAATGAGATTCCGGTGTTAGCTAGATCAAGATCAAAGCCAGGTGGTGTTGTGACGTGACCTGTGAGGAATGTGCGACCAGGTGTTGGTGGTGTGAGCATGAAGGTGATTGGTTGTGGGGCAGGTAAGAGTATGTCATAAGCGTTGAGCGTGCTGTAACCATTTGATGGTGGGACGAGCTGTAGTGAGTATGCGCCTGCTGCGACGTTAAAGGAGTATGCGCCGTCATTACCGGTGGTGACCGTGGAGAGTGTCCGACCTGATTGCAAGAGGTTGACCTTCACGCCTGCGATCGATTTGTTCGCGGTGTCGATCACTTTGCCGGAGAGCGATGGGGTCGCTGCAATGGCAGGTGCGAGACCCACGGCAAGAAGGAGGGCGGTGAAGATGGTTACTTTGCGCATTCTCATGTTACAAAGTGTAAATCAGGGGGCTGACGGGGTGAGTGAAGATGGGTGCGCAAACGCTACTTAATGATTTTTCCGACCAGTCTATAAAAATTCTCATGACTGCCTAGCGTGAGTAGCTTTAGTTCATCAGTGCTCTGTTGGGTGTAGGCAAGGAGCCATTCTTGATCTAAGACTTTGAACTTATAGACATAGACGTGGCTGAGGTTTCCTACTTTTTGTTCACCAGCAAATGGGTCCTTTAAAAGGAGTTCAACGGCCTGGTCGACCTCGGTTTTTTGATTGGGGAAGAGCTTCTTTAGCGCCCTCGCGAATGTCGGAGTGACGACCGCCTTCATTTACTGAATTCGTACTCGACTGTCGCCTTCTCTGCATCGGCCTTGAGAATCTCTTTGATCAATTTAAAGGAGAGGTCTGGATTCTCTTCTGCGATGGCAGCAATATTGAAGTAGAACTCGATTTGCTTGGGGACGGTGCGGTGTTCGCGCTCGGATATAGCCACAGCCCGTTCAACGAGTGAGTCTGAAAGCTTTACATTCTTGCCCATGGTTTTCCTCCTGTCCGTACCTTAGCCTTAAAGGTAACTTTTTACAACCTTAGGTTACCTAAGATCTGCCCTTGGGCTGGGTTATTAGGATCAGGGGATGGAGATTCTGGAGAAGTATCAGATCCGCGGAGTCCCGGGGCACGCTAATCGCACATCGATTGAAGGTCGCCGTGTTGATTTCTGGTCGCCAGATAATCCGACGCACTTAATTGTTTGCCATGATGGTCAGAATATTCTCGATCGCAGAACCGCCACACGGCGTAAGACCTGGCAGCTAGCGAAGGCATCGATCAAAGTCGCAGAAGAATTGGGGTTAACTCCCCCTGCAATTATTGGTGTGTATCACGGTGGCACTAAGAAAGACCCGAATGGTCGCTATAAAGACCTTACGCCAGAAGGCCCGTATCGCAATGGTGTGAAACCGATTCTTCCGCCGGGGTACTCACAATTAGATCTGAGTGAACTTCGTGGTGATTGGTATCAGAAATTCATTGCCGAGACTATTGTGCCAACAATTGCTGCAGAGATCGGAATTAATCTAGTGCGCGAACAGACTGCGATGCTTGGATCGAGCATGGGCGGTCTTGCGACCTTGTATGGCGTCGGTCTTTATCCGAATCTTTATGGCGCAGCACTTAGTTTTAGTCCGCATTGGGTGATCGGTGCGAATCCATTGGTTGATGCGCTGATTGACGCACTGCCAGGACCTGATCAGTTGAGATTGTGGATGAGCCGTGGCACTAAAGGCCTGGATGGCACATATGAACCATTCCAAGATTATGCAGATGACCATGCGCAAGATCGCGGCTTTGTGATGGGACAGAACTTATCGAGCAAGGTATTTGAACGCACAAGCCATAGCGAGAAGTCGTGGGCGAGTTATGTCGATCAGGCGCTGCGCTTCTGGCTTCGCTCTTAGTTACGAAACGTAAGAGATCTTGTAGTTCAGTTGGTTGGATGCCACAACGCTACCTTTAGCATCCTTCACGACTGCA
>Ga0208740_1000232_pt1 | contig 19768 bp, 17 predicted proteins | sample CryBogCBE08Jun09_FD_184567 | JGI IMG/M metagenome (GOLD analysis project Ga0208740, IMG submission 184567) | Freshwater microbial communities from Crystal Bog, Wisconsin, USA - CBE08Jun09 (SPAdes) (version 2) | ecosystem: Environmental > Aquatic > Freshwater > Lake | place: Crystal Bog...
TATGCTCATTGGGCAGCTAAATTTCTAGAGCAAGGCGATGCTTATCATTGTTATTGCTCAGCGGAAGAGTTAGAAGCGGTTCGAGAGGCTCAACGAGCTGCGAACGTCGCCCCTGGCTATAACGGCCATTGTCGTAATCTCACTTCCGATCAAGTCGAAGCCTTTAAGGCACAGGGTCGCAAGCCAGTACTGCGCATGCGTATGCCCGATGGTTCAACCACCTTCACCGATCTCATTCGTGGCGATGTAACTTTTGAACATCAATACGTTCCGGACTTTGTCTTAGTTCGTAACGATGGCTCACCTCTCTACACACTCGCGGTGGCTGTCGATGATGTTTTGATGCAGGTAACCCATGTTCTACGCGGTGAAGATCTACTCTCTTCAACTCCACGTCAATTGCGGGTTTACGATGCAATGGGAGTGAAGCCTGAAGATTATCCATTCTTCGCTCATCTTCCATTTGTGATGGGCCAAGATAATGCCAAGCTCTCAAAGCGCAATGGCGAGACATCTATCGCCTGGTACCGAGATGCTGGCTACCTTCCGGAGGCTATCTGCAACTACCTAGCACTCCTTGGTTGGTCGCCAGGTGAAGATCGTGAAAATGTCACGATGAAAGAGCTCACCGAGCTCTTCACGGTAGAGCGAGTTCATAGTTCGCCAGCGCGTTTTGATATGAAGAAGCTTGAGGCGATCAATGGCGACAAGATTCGCGCCTTGTCCCTTGAATCATTCTTTGAATGGTCGATGCCCTTCTTAAGACGAAGTGGCGTGGCGACAGATTCTCCGGCTGATGTTGCACTTGTAAAGAAGGCACTTCCGATCATTCAGGAGCGGATCACAACGTTGAGTGAGATTCCAGTCCTTCTCAATTTCCTCTTCGTTACTGATTTTTCAATTGAGCCGGAGTCGGCTGCAAAGATTGTTGATGAGGCCTCAAAGCAGGTCCTGACAATTTCAGCGCAGCGCCTGACGAATCTCGCAGCTACCGGGATCTGGGATCATGCCGGAATTGAGGCAGTACTCCGCACGGCGCTGATCGAGGAGCTCGGACTTAAGCCACGTATCGCTTTTAGCGCCCTCCGTATCGCAGTGACAGGTAGCCACATCTCGCCACCGCTCTTTGAATCCATGGAGTTGCTGGGTCCGGAGAAGTCGCTCGCCCGTATTCGCGCGGCCATCTAAGCAATCTAGGCCGTTCGAAAGCTAGGCAAAGTTCGGCTATTCTTAGCCCTTCCGAGATAGGCGTGAGAACGTCGATTTTGGTGGGGTATGGGGTAATTGGCAGCCCAAGTGATTCTGGTTCATTTAGTCTAGGTTCGAGTCCTGGTACCCCAGCGATAGTCTTCTTAAGGCTGTGGCCTGCAGATGACTGTCATGTAATACCTGTTTTACCTGCTTCAAACACTAGGGCCCCGTCGTCTAGCGGCCTAGGACTCTGGCTTCTCAAGTCAGCTACGAGGGTTCGAATCCCTTCGGGGCTACACATGAAGAGTGTGTAAAAAAAGAGACCGAGAGTTAATTCTCTCGGTCTTTCTGATTTCTTAGATCTAGCCTGCGGAGAATCTACTTACTCTGCGCGAGATACTCCGTAAGTCTGGCAGCGGTAGCAACAACTTGAGCTGCATGTGAACGTCCAGGTTGACGGCCGAGGCGCTCAATTGGTCCACTGATACTTACAGCAGCAATCACTTTATTGTTTGGTCCACGAACCGGCGCTGATACCGATGCAACACCTACTTCACGTTCGCCAACCGATTGCGCCCAACCGCGACGACGAACCGCTGAAAGCGAAGCCGGGGTGAAGAGTGAACCAACTAATCCACGACGCAACTTCTCGGGCTCTTCCCAGGCGAGCAAGATCTGTGCAGCAGATCCAGCTTGCATCGTGAGAACTGTTCCTACTGGAACGGAGTCGCGCAATCCACTCATTCGTTCAGCAGTTGCAACGCATACTCGTTGATCGCCTTGTCTACGGTATAGCTGGGCGCTCTCTGATGTGGCATCGCGAAGAGCGGTAAGGGCAGGTGCTGCGATGGCGAGAAGTCGATCTTCGCCAGCTGCTGCAGCCAATTCACCAGAGCGTGGTCCAAGAGTGAATCGACCCATGAGGTCTCTCGTCAGAAGGCGATGAAATTCAAGTGCGACGGCGAGGCGATGCGCAGTGGGACGCGCAATGCCGGTTGCGGCAACAAGTTCGGTGAGGGAGTGTGGCCCTGATTCGAGGGTAGCCATAATTCTTACGGCTTTGTCTAAAACGCCGACTCCGCTATTCTTCTTGTCCATAATCTAATACTGGCATCTCGAAATGCGAGATGCAAATATTGGTCCCGATTTTGGGAAATGAAGAGCACGGAGGAGTTATGGGTAAGACACTTGCCGAGAAGATTTGGGCTGACCACATTGTTAGTAGTGCGGCAAATGAGCCAGATTTGCTTTATATCGATCTCCATCTCATTCACGAGGTCACCAGCCCTCAGGCATTCGATGGCCTGCGCCTGGCAGGACGCCCAGTTCGCCGTCCGGATCTCACTATCGCCACCGAAGACCACAACGTTCCAACTCTCAATATTGATCAGCCAATCGCTGATCCAGTCTCAAAGCTTCAGGTCGATACCCTTCGAGCAAATTGCAAAGAGTTTGGTGTTCGCATCCACTCACTTGGCGACTCACAACAAGGAATTGTTCACGTTGTTGGACCGCAGCTTGGAATTACCCAGCCAGGCATGACGATCGTCTGCGGCGACTCGCACACATCGACACACGGTGCCTTTGGTGCACTCGCATTTGGTATTGGCACTTCAGAAGTTGAGCATGTTCTTGCAACTCAGACCCTCCCATTGATCCGTCCAAAGACGATGGCTATCAATGTTGAGGGCACTCTCAAGGCCGGTGTTACTTCTAAGGACATCATCCTTGCGATCATTGCCAAGATCGGCACTGGTGGGGGACAGGGCTACGTCCTTGAATATCGCGGCTCTGCTATTCGTGCGCTCTCTATGGAGGGTCGAATGACGGTCTGCAATATGTCGATCGAAGCTGGTGCTCGTGCAGGACTTATCGCACCTGATGAGACCACATTCGCCTATGTCAAAGATAAGCCACATGCACCCCAAGGAGCCGATTGGGATGCAGCTATTGCATACTGGAAGACGCTACAGACTGACTCAGACGCTCTCTTCGATAAAGAAATTACGATCAATGCAGATGAGCTAGAGCCATTTGTCACCTGGGGTACGAACCCTGGACAAGGCCTTCCACTCAATGCAGTAGTTCCGAACCCTGCCGAGATCGCGGATGCCGAAGAACGTGGCGCAGCGGAGCGAGCACTTACATATATGGGGCTTGTCGCCGGAACTCCTTTGAAATCAATCACTGTAGACACTGTCTTCCTCGGATCATGCACCAATGGACGAATCGAAGATCTCCGTGCTGCTGCGGCGATCCTCAAGGGTAAGAAGATCGCACCTTCACTTCGACTTCTCGTCGTTCCAGGATCTGCAAAGGTCCGGCTTGAAGCTGAAGCAGAAGGACTTGATAAAGTCTTCTTAGATGCAGGTGGCGAGTGGCGTAACGCCGGCTGCTCAATGTGCCTTGGTATGAATCCTGATCAGCTCAAGCCACAAGAGCGTGCAGCGTCAACATCTAACCGAAACTTTGAAGGACGCCAAGGTAAGGGCGGTCGTACGCACCTTGTGAGTCCATTAGTTGCGGCCGCAACAGCTATTCGCGGCACCCTCTCATCCCCATCAGATTTGTAAGGAGAAGAATTATGGAAAAATTTATTTCACATACTGGTACCGCCATTCCATTGCGTCGCAGCAACGTCGATACCGATCAGATCATTCCTGCTGTCTATCTCAAGCGAGTCACCAAAAGTGGTTTCGAAGATGGCCTCTTCTCAGCATGGCGCAGTGATCCAGAGTTTGTATTGAACAAAGCAGAGTATGCGGGAGCTACCGTTCTCGTTGCGGGTCCAGATTTCGGAACGGGATCATCTCGAGAGCATGCCGTCTGGGCGCTTCAGAACTATGGTTTCAAGGTTGTTCTCTCAAGTCGCTTCGCAGATATCTTCCGAGGCAACTCCCAGAAGGCGGGCCTGCTCACCGTCATCCTCCCTCAGGAGGTCATCGAAGAGTTGTGGCAGGTTATTGAATCTCACCCTACGACCTCAGTGACGGTTGATCTTGAGGCGAAGAGCGTCCGATTTGGTAGCGCGACTCATCCCTTCGCAATCGACGATTACACTCGCTGGCGCTTGATGGAAGGCCTCGATGACATCGGTTTGACGCTGCAAAAGATCGATGAGGTGAGCGCCTTTGAGGCAGAGCGCGCCTCTTTCAAGCCTAAAACCCTTCCCGCGCTTCAATAATTCGACTCTGGTGAGAAACTCTCGACATCACGTTGAGAGTTTTTCTCCACTTTTTACGCATAAAAAATCACTATTATTACCGCGACACACCGAGCCGTATAACCCCGTTGCATCATCCCTCTGCGTAGATTTCTCACAGCGTTAAGCGAATGCTTAACAATTTACGCGTAATAAGGGGAATTTAATGAACAAGGCCCAGTTCATCGCATACTTGGCACCACACTTTGGTGACAACAAGAAAGAAGCAGCTCGCGCTGTAGATATCGTCTTTGATGCAATCGTTCGCAATATCTCTAAGGGCGACGATGTAATGATCAATGATTTCGGTAAGTTCAAGAAGGTTGACCGCGCTGCACGTAAGGGCCGCAACCCATTCACTGGCGAAACAATCCAGATCAAGGCGAGCAAGAAGGTTCGCTTCCTCCCTGCAAAGGCACTCAAGGAAGTTATCTCAGGCGCACGCAAGCTTGATCCAGCTCCAAAGCCACCTGTAAAGGTAGTTGCAAAGCCTGCTGCTAAGCCAGCAGCAAAGAAGCCTGCTGCTAAGAAGCCAGCGGCGAAGAAGGCAGCTCCAAAGAAGGCCGCGAAGAAGGTCGTCAAGAAGGTTGCTAAGAAGGCTCCTGCTAAGAAGGTTGTCAAGAAGGCAGTAAAGCGTAAGTAGTTTAACTTTATAGAAAAGAGGGGCCAGCGATGGTCCCTCTTTTTTATTCTCATTTTTTCTCTTTTTTCTATTCACATTCTTTTCGTTAATTGACGAGTATCCTTCAACCATGAGTGCGAATACGAGTGACGATCTAATTCGGTACGCACCACCAACCGGAAAACCATTAGGAACAAATAACTATTTTCGTTTTGGCGCATCAATTGTCATTCCTCTTCTTCGTTTGCTCGCAAAACGGGATTGGCGTGGAATCGAGAATCTTCCTAAGAGTGGCGCGGTGATCGTTGTATCAAATCACATCTCCTACCTTGACCCACTCGTCTTCGCGCATTTTCTCTACAAGAACGGAAGAGCGCCACGCTTCCTTGGAAAAGCAGGCGTATTTAAGATTCCAGTTATCGGTCGCATCATCGCAGGTTCAGGTCAGGTGCCAGTCGAACGCGAGAGTGCGAATGCTTCACAAGCACTTGTTCATGCAGTTGCATTTCTGAAGGCTGGTCATTGTCTCGGTGTTTATCCTGAGGGCACACTCACTCGCGATGAGAATATCTGGCCTATGAAGGCGAAGACTGGGATAGCTCGGTTGGCAATCCTTGCTCAGGTTCCGGTTATTCCTTGTGCCCAATGGGGTGCGCAAGCGATCTTGCCTCCGTACAGTAAGAGACCGAATCTCTTCCCGCGTAAGACTGTGCACGTGCAGGCTGGCAAGGCCCTGGAGTTCTCGCGCTGGGCTGGGCGTGAGAATGATCCCATCGCTCTAGAGGAAGCCACCGCTTACGTCATGGCGGCAATTACGAGAGAATTGGAAGAGATCCGGGGAGAGAAGGCACCGGCGGAGATCTTTGATCCGCACCTCTCTTCACTTCCTAGGATTGGCAACTTTAAGAAGAAGAAGGGAGAGAGTCGCTGATGAAGAGCACCGTACTTGGCACTGGCGCCTGGGGAACCACTCTCGCCCAGATCATTGTTGATGCAGGGCACGATGTTCTGTTGTGGGGTCGAAATTCATCCGTCGTTGATGAAATAAATGCGCTCCATACGAATGAGAAATTCCTGCCAGGGATCAAGCTTCCAGAGCAGGTACACACAACAACAGATTTAAAGGCAGCGCTCGAATATTCTGATGTAATTATTGTCGCTATCCCGGCGCAGACGCTCCGAGAGAATCTCAAGGTCTGGGCTCCGCACCTCAAGCCAGGTATGAGGTTGATTAGTACTCTTAAAGGTATCGAGGCAGATACCCACTCGCGCATGACAGAGATCATGGCTTCCGAGCTTGGAATCTCCCTCGACGATATGGGACTCTTAACAGGACCAAATTTGGCGGGAGAGTTGAGTCTGCGCCAACCTGCCGGCGCGGTCGCTGCATCGACAAATCCAAAGATCGTTGATGAGTTAATTGAACTCTTCACCAATCCATATTTCCGTGTCTATCCTTCGAGTGATCTCGTTGGGTGCGAATTAGCCGGAGCGACAAAGTCGGTCATTGCACTTGCCGTCGGCATGGCGATCGGTCTCGGATATGGCGAGAACACGCAATCGATGATCATTACACGCGGCCTCGGCGAAGTCGCGCGATTTGGAATTGGATATGGCGCCGATCCACTGACTAATTTAGGTTTGGCAGGGATGGGCGATCTTGTCGCAAGTTGCGGATCATCGCTATCTCGCAATAGAACTTTTGGAGAGGCGCTTGGACGAACTGGCTCGATGAGCGAGGCGAGCATTCTGATGCCAAAGACCGTTGAGGGTGTTGCGTCAGCTCGTTCTATTCGTGAGCTCGCACACCGAGTTGGCGTTGAAGTGCCGATCATCGAAGTCGTTTCAGATGTCGTCTCTGGAGCGATGACCCCTGCAGATGCGATGGAGCATTTGAAGACAGTGAGTTTGCGGGCTGAGCTCGCATGAAGCGCGTCATACTCCTTTGCGGTGGCGAGAGTAGCGAGCATGAGATCTCCTGTATCTCTGCAGGTGGAGTTCTTAGCTCGATAGACCGTTCTCTCTTCGAACCGATTCTTGTCGGTATTACCAAAACGGGCCAGTGGGTTATTCCGCCCTCAGATCAACGACTTGTTCTGACTAATGGAGCCTTGCCTGAGATCACTGGTGGGAAAGAAACTAATATTTCAGAGTTGAATGAAGAGTTTAAACCCGATGTCATCTTCCCGATCCTTCATGGTCCATATGGTGAAGATGGAACGATCCAAGGGCTCTTAGAGATCGCAGGCCTTCGTTATGTCGGATCGGGAGTTTTGGCGAGTGCAGTAGCCATGGATAAATCCTTTGCCAAGGCGATCTTTTCATCCCATGGTCTGAAAGTGGCACCCGGCATCGTCGTTCATCAGCGAGATTGGAATGGAACTGTTCCAGCTCACGACCTCACCTATCCACTCTTTGTGAAGCCCGCTCGTGGTGGCTCAAGCCGTGGAACAACAAAGGTAAAGAGCCCAGAACATTTGGCAGCAGCTATTGATGAGGCGCTCACCTTTGATACCAAGGTGATGATTGAAGAGGCGATTGCTGGGCGCGAGATCGAATGCGCAGTCTTACAGGTCGATGGTGTTGCACTTGCCTCGCCACTTGGTGAGATCTCACTTGATCCACGCTTTGAATTCTACGATTTTGAGGCGAAGTACCTTGATGGTTCAACGAAAGTGATTAGCCCAACTGATCTTCCGGTTGATGATATTCAGAAGAGCGCGGTCGAGGCCTTTAATGCACTTGGCTGCGAGGGTCTTGCTCGAGTTGATTTCTTCTTCTCCTCAATAGGGGAGTTGGTTATCAATGAGATCAACACAATGCCTGGCTTCACGCCGACCTCTGTCTTCCCCAAACTCTGGGCTCAAGCAGGCCGAGAGTATAAAGATTTGATCACAGCTCTGATCGAGGCCGCGCTTTCACGCAGCGCAAGCGTTACTCGTTAAAGCGCGACACTCGTTACAGGGCAGGTAAGTGTTCGTGAAATTCCAGGAACACCTTGCACCTTCGCCAAGATGGTACGCCCAAACTCCTCCATGCTTGGAGCTTCGGCTCTCATAATGACGTCATATGGACCGGTTACACCTTCTGCGAGGGTAACGCCTGGGATCGCAGAGATCGCTTGTGCAACACTGTTTGCCTTGCCGATATCGGTCTGAATTAAAATATATGCCTGAATGCTCATGCGATTAGGCTACCGTTCGGGGAACCGTTAGAGAAGCGTCAGAGATGAGGGAAAATGGCTACAGAGCGCGAGATTCTCGCCGCTATTTCCGCGATCTTCTCCCGTAGCTCGGATGAGTCAGTCTTAGTCGGCATCGGTGATGATGCTGCGGTCATTAAGGCAGCTCTCACACCTATCGCTCTCGCAAGCGATATGGCCGTTGAAGGCACGCACTTCTCAAGAAACTGGTCATCCCTTTATGAAATAGGCGCAAAGATCACAGCTGCAAATCTCGCTGATATCTTTGCCATGGGCGGCAGGCCTGAGTACTTACTTGTCAGCGCAGCCCTACCTAAATCGATAACCGTGGAAGAGGCGGAAGAGTTAGCCCTCGGTATCGCTGACGAAGCAGCACTGGTGGGTGCGAGTGTTGTGGGCGGAGATCTCGCCTCTTCGGAGAAGATCGTGATCTCGATCAGTGCATTCGGTGCTGTTGGTCGACCAATACTTAGAAGTGGCGCGAAAGTGGGAGATCAGGTCGTTGTATCAAAGCTTCCCGGTGAGTCCACGGCAGGTCTGGAATATCTCAAGCGGGGAGTGCTGGATAGTTCATCGGCTCACCATCGACATCCAACAGTGGATTATCAGAGCGCGCAGGCGATCTCTGCGATTGCTCATTCAATGATTGATGTTTCAGATGGATTGGTTTCTGAGCTCTCTCATATTGCCAGCGCTTCAAGTGTGGGAATCACTATCGATAAAGAGCTTCTCGCATCATCGAAGGATTATTCCGACCTTGCGCGATCTGCAATGGAGCTGGGCGTAGATGTATGGCAATGGGTCCTGCATGGTGGAGAAGATCATGTTTTCATTGCAACAATTCCAAGTGAAGCAGCCGTTCCACGAGGGTTCCTGGTAATCGGAAAAGTTATTGAAGGTTCACGCGTCATGGTCGATGGTTTTGTCGCAGAGCATGAGGGTTTCTCACACTTTTAAAATTCTTAAAGCGCTGAGAGATACTCTCGCATCTTTCCTGGAATATCTGTCATCACAACGTCAGCCTTCACCTGGTGTGCAACCTTAAGATCCTCAGGCGTATTGACAGTCCAAATAAAGAGTTTGCGATTACTTCGCTTTAGTTTGCGGCCAAGGCCGTGGTCTCCGCGCAAGAGAAAGATTCCTGGACCGATCCCGCCAAAGATGTTGAGAATTCGTTGCCAGCGATGTGCGATCAGGTAGATTCCAAGAGCACCACTTCTGCTTACTCGCCGAATCGCCCACCACGAGAAAGACATAATCGCGATATCGATTCCAGATGCTTCGATGCGAGCCGAGTTCTCCGACAGGGCTCTCATCAGTTCAAGCTCGACGGCGCGACCGGTTGGTACTGGATGCTTGGTTTCAAGTGCAAGGTTCTTGCGATGCGAGAGCGCGATATCTAACAATTCTTCGAAAGTGAGAATCTCTGTAACTGCCTGAAGTTCTGAGAGCGTAGATCTGGCAACTTTAAGCGGTGATTCCGCAATGCGGAGCAGGTCGTCGTCATGCCAGCAGATGAGTATGCGATCTTTGGTTAGACGCAGGTCGCATTCAAAGCCATCAGCGCCCTGCTCGATAGCGGCAAGATAGGCAGCACGAGACATCTCGCGATAATCTGCGGATGCGCCCCGATGGGCATAGATCAACATTCCCTAAGCATCCATGATCAGAGGCACAGGAGCGAAGAGGGGGTTTAGCGAGTTACTTTGCCAGCCTTCAAGCATGAAGAGCAGACGTTCTGACGCTTAGTGTGTCCGCCAACGAGGGTGCGGATGCGCTGAATATTTGGATTCCAGCGGCGACGTGTCTTACGCATGGAGTGCGAGACATTGTTGCCAAAGCTGGGGCCTTTGCCGCAGATATCGCAGTTTGATGCCACGGTGAACTCCTTCAAATATAAGTCATGGGTTCTAGACCCTGATCGAGAGGCGAAAGATTACCGCTTCAGTGTTCATTTAGGCGAATCGACCCCTCAACCCTCAAGTCTGGGGGCAGAAGAGGAGAGAATAGGCCAATGGCCACCTCACACCTTCAGACTCCGCTCAAAGCGGTTCTGGGGGATAGGACTGCGAAAGTTCTAGAGAAGGGCCTTGGGCTGACCACAGTGGGGGATCTGCTGGGCCATTTCCCTCGTCGCTATGTCGAGCGCGGGGAACTCACTGATATCAACCAGCTGCTTGAGGGGGAAGAGGCGACGATCCTCGCTGAGATCTCGAAGGTCTCACTTCGTCGAGCCTCTGGCCGAACCATCCTCGAAGTAATTCTGACCGACGGCAGCGCAACGATGACGCTCACCTTCTTCAATCAACCGTGGCGGGAGAAGGAGCTCCGCGTTGGTCGAACCGGGCTCTTTGCCGGCAAGGTAGGAAGTTTCAATAATCGTAAGCAACTTTCTCATCCTGATTACGAATTGATTCCTGACGGTGATGATGTTGATAACGCGATTGCAAATTTCGCTGGAAGATTTATTCCGGTCTATCCTGCGATTTCAAAATTGCCCTCGTGGAAGATTGCTAAATGCGTTGAGATCGCGATCGACTCACTCGAAGAGATTCCAGATTTCCTACCCGAGAACCTTCGCGAGGCGAAGGGTTATCCGACGCTAGACGAGGCGTACCGCTGGATCCATCTGCCCGCATCCCGTGAAGATGCAGAACGCGCACGTGAGCGACTCACCTTCGATGAAGCACTTCTCCTTCAAATTGTTTTGGCCAAACGTAGAGAGCAAGCGCGTTCGGTAGCAACAATTGCTCGCGCAGTTCGAAGTGGTGGACTCCTTGATCTCTTTGAATCACGTCTTCCGTGGAGTTATACAGATGGCCAACGTGAAGTGATGAAGGAGATCGATCACGATCTCGCCCAGGAGTATCCGATGCAACGGCTCTTGCAGGGCGAAGTTGGTTCTGGAAAGACAGTTGTTGCGCTACGGGCAGCACTCGCTGTAGTGGAGAGTGGCGGACAAGCAGCGCTCCTCGCCCCAACTGAAGTATTGGCTCAACAGCACTACATCACCATTCGTAAACTCCTTGGGGATCTTGCAGATCGCGGAATGATTGGTGGAAGCAGTGAAGGAACAGGTGTCGCACTTCTTACGGGCTCTATGACGCAAGGTGCAAAGCGAGATGTACTCGCTCGCATCGCATCAGGTGATGCTGGAATTGTGATCGGTACACATGCACTTTTGAGCGCTGGCGTCGAATTCGCTGACCTTGGTTTGGTTATCGTGGATGAACAACATCGCTTCGGAGTTGAACAACGCGATGCACTTCGAAGTAAGGCAAAGAACCCACCGCACTTGCTTGTCATGACGGCGACCCCGATTCCACGAACTGTAGCTATGACAATCTTTGGCGATCTCGATATCTCCACGCTACGAACCCTTCCCAAGGGTCGTTCGCCAATTCAGACATTTGTGATTCCAACACTTGAGAAACCACATTATCTAGAGCGTGCATGGAGTCGAATAACAGAAGAGGTAGCAAAAGGACATCAGGCTTACGTCGTTGCACCGCGAATCTCAGAGCGAGTTTCAGAAGAAGGCCTAGAAGCGCTCAGCGATCTTGATAAGGAACTAGCGAAGGAACTTGGCGAGGAGCCAACTTCCTCTGCAACTCCGATGACGGCGGTGGAGGAGTTGGCTCCTCGGTTAGCTCTCGGGCCACTCAAAGGATTGAAGGTCGCACTTCTGCACGGTCGCCTGACATCAGATGAAAAAGAGGCGACGATGTCTGCCTTTAACAAGGGCGAGATTGATGTCTTGGTAGCAACTACAGTCATTGAAGTCGGCGTCGACGTTCCGAATGCTTCAACGATGGTGATTATGGATGCTGATCGATTTGGTGTCTCACAACTTCATCAGTTGCGCGGTCGCGTTGGACGAGGTTCGGTCCCTGGACTCTGTCTCTTGGTAACACAAGCTGCACCAGAGACCCCTGCCATGACTCGCCTGGAAGCGGTTGCAGGGACGTTAGATGGATTTGAACTCGCTCGAATCGACCTCGAACAACGATCTGAGGGAGATGTCCTGGGCAGCGCTCAATCTGGCACTCGCTCACACCTTCGCTTATTGAAAGTCCTTCGCGATGAAGATCTGATCGCAGACGCACGCGAAAGCGCAATCACCTTAGTTTCAACTGACCCTTCGCTTCACCATACGCCAGAATTGGCTCGTAACGTTGAGGCACTCATGTTCGATGAGATCTCTTCATTTGTTGACAAAGGTTAATTTCAGGAAGTTCTAGGAATAGGGAATATGCGCATCATTGCTGGAAGTGGAAGAGGAAAGAAGTTGGCATCGCCAACGGGTGATGGCGTTCGACCTACCTCGGATCGTGCGCGTGAAGGCCTCTTCTCCTCACTCGAATCTGAGTTTTCGTCGATGAACGATCTTCGCTTCTTGGATCTTTTTGCTGGGAGTGGCGCCGTCGGAGTTGAGGCGCTCTCTCGTGGAGCAGAATTAGTTCACGCAGTGGAGTTCGATGCTGAGACCGTCGATGTTGCGATCCATAACTTTAAGCTGCTCAACGAACCTTCTCGTAAACATAAAGTCTTCCACTCTCGTGCAGCTAAGTTCCTTGAATCAGAATTTCCGGTCAAGTACGACATTATCTTTATGGATCCACCGTATGACCTCAGCAACGCAGATGTTGAAGATCTGCTTGACAAGATCATTGTCCGCGAACTCCTTCAACCACGTGGGCTGATCGCGATTGAACGAGAGTCGAAATCGAAAGAATTCGCCTGGCCTGCACCTCTAGCAATGGAGAAGCACCGCTCATATGGACAGGGGAGTATCTACTACGGCGGCTATTCTGATACCGTTTCAGAATGAAACGCGTAGTCTGCCCCGGCTCGTTTGATCCGATTACATTCGGCCATCTCGATATCATCAAGCGCGCAAGTGAACTCTTTGATGAAGTTGTCATCGCCGTGCTCGTTAATACAACGAAGAAGACTCTCTTTACTGTCGACGAACGGTTAGAGATGATTCGGGAAGTCACAGCAGAACTCCCCAATGTACGGGTTGATTCCTGGAAAGGCCTCCTTGTTGACTATTGCGAGAGCCATGAAGTGCAGGCGATCGTTAAAGGACTGCGTGCAGTAACTGACTTCGACTACGAGCTCCAGATGTCACAGATCAATTTGCAACTTAAGGGAATTGAAACTCTCTTTATGGCGACGGCGCCAGCTCACTCATTCTTGTCATCATCGCTGGTGAAGGAGATCGCTACATTTGGGGGAGATGTATCGGCCTACCTGCCAGCCTCGATTATCCCTCGAGTGACCGAACGCTTGGCATCACGCTAAACTGAGAACTACAGATAAGAGGTATGAGATGGATTCACAAGAGGTTATGACAGTCGTTGAACGCATTCAGAGTGCGATCACAACAGTTGAAGAAGCTCGTGGAGTTCCTCTATCAGCAAGCTGTGTCGTTCATCGCGGAGAACTCCTAGAAATTCTCGACCAAGCCCGAGCTTCCTTCCCAATGGATTTAGCGCACGCCCAAGAGATCATCGCGGCACGCGAGAGCATTCTTGAAGAGGCTCGCCTCACTGCTGATCAACTGATCGTCCATGCTCGTGAAGAAGTCTCGCAGATGGTTGACCAGACCGAGATTGTTGCGGCTGCAAGAACAGAATCTAGAAGGATCCTCGATGAGGTTGAAGAGGATGCTCAGAAGCAACGCGAAGAGATTGAGGCGTATATCGACTCTCGCTTGGCCACACTTGAAGTCATTTTGAATAAGACCCTCGATGTTGTTCAACGCGGCCGCGAGAAGTTGCAGGGCGTAGAAGATAAGCACATTCTCTCTGAGTTAGCGGAGTAGCTAGGGTGAGCTCGATCAAAGAGAGTCCATTCCTCTTTAGTTGTCACGATCTTCCTCGCAGAGCAGGCGAGAACCGCGAATATGAATTGACCATTACTGATCACGAGCCGATGGGCCTGCCCTTCTTTGTGATCCCTGATGGCGAAGCGATTGAGATTGATCTACGTATCGCGGCTGTCTCTGAAGGGGTTCTTGCCAGTGCATCAGTGCGGGCGCTTGCAATAGGCGAGTGCACGCGTTGCTTGGATGAGATCGAACGAGAACTTGATGAAGAGTTCCACGAGCTCTATATGTACGAGACCGATCCCAGGGCTCATGGCCGTAAAGGGCGCCATGAGAAAGAGATCATCGTCGAAGACGAGGAAGAGATCTTGGTGATGAGCGGGGATTACATCGATCTCGAGGCTCCGATCAGAGATGCCCTCATCCTTAACCTGCCGGTCAACCCACTATGTAGCGAGGATTGCCTCGGGCTCTGTTCGGTCTGCGGCGTGAAGTGGGTGGAGTTGCCTGAGGATCATGGCCATGAGCAGGTAGATATCCGCTGGGCGGGGCTAGAGAAGCTGAAGGATCTAGGTGGTGTGAAAGGCCCCGAAGGCTCTGATCAGGCCTAATTTGTATCTAACCGCCTTTTCAGCGATACTTCTGCCTCGAAGAAATTTGCTCAGAGATGATCAGAGATACTCGAAGTTAGGCAGCTAGCGTTCGCGCAGCGTTACGAGTATTCTCTTTCAAGAAGTTTCAATACAAAGGAGTCGGCCATGCCAGTACCAAAGCGAAAGATGTCGCGTTCACGTACGCGTACCCGTCGTAGCTCATGGAAGACAACTCCAGCTGCCGTTGCAACCTGTGCACAGTGCCAGTCACCAAAGCTCCAGCACACAGCGTGCCCAACATGCGGCACATACAATCGTCGTCAGGTTCTCGAGGTCTGATCTGTACTCGCGCCTGACCGAAGTACTCGGAATCTCGGTTGAGGATGAGTTACTTCAATTAGCATTAACCCACCGTTCCTACTCTTATGAGAATGGTGGAGTTCCAACCAATGAGCGACTCGAATTCCTTGGGGATTCAGTCCTTGGTCTTTTGATCACCGAAGCGCTCTTTGAACGCTATCCAGAGCTCGATGAGAGCAAACTTTCACCATTGCGCTCAAGCGTTGTAAGTACTCGTGCATTGGCTAGCATCGCCCGCGACCTTGAACTCGGTCAGTATCTGCGTATTGGCAAGGGCGAAGAGTCGACCGGTGGTCGTGATAAGAACTCGCTACTAGCAGACTCGCTTGAAGCCCTCGTTGGTGCGATCTATATTCAACATGGATATATCTCAACCGCAGAAGCTGTCCTTCGATGGTGTGAGAGCGCACTCGAGGCGGCAACGGCAGATGGTGCAACGCTCGATGCAAAGACTGCATTGCAGGAGTTGGCAGCGGCTCATGGTTTAACAGCACCGGAATATAACGTTGCAGAATCTGGCCCAGATCACGATAAGAGTTTTACCGCAGAGGCGATTCTCTCTGGCGAGAGTTTCGGAATTGGATCAGGAAAGAGCAAGCGAGAGGCAGAGCAAGTCGCTGCGAAGTTGGCATTTGAAGTTCTCTCTGCACGTTTTAAGTAATCTCAACACAGAGCATTGAACCCTCAACCTAACCTTGAGGCGCGCCATTTTTAGGATCGCTCCACACTTACCGATAGGTTTTCCCCGTGTATTTGAAGAGCATCACCCTCAAAGGATTTAAATCCTTCGCCTCTTCGACGACCCTGAACTTTGAGCCAGGCATCACCTGCGTGGTCGGTCCAAACGGTTCGGGTAAATCCAATGTCTTAGATGCCCTCTCCTGGGTCATGGGTGAACAGGGCGCAAAGTCACTGCGTGGCGGCAAGATGGAAGATGTCATCTTCGCCGGAACGTCAGGTCGTGCGCCATTAGGCCGCGCAGAAGTATCTGTCACCATCGATAACACGGATCAAACTCTGCCTATTGATTTCACTGAAGTAACGATCAGTCGCGTTCTCTTCCGTAACGGCACATCTGAATATCTCCTTAATGGTGATACGACCCGCTTACTTGATATCCAAGAGCTCTTAAGCGACAGTGGCATTGGTCGAGAGATGCATGTCATCGTTGGTCAAGGCCAACTCGATGCAATTCTTCTTGCAAATCCAGAAGAGCGTCGCGCATTTATTGAAGAAGCTGCCGGTGTTCTCAAGCATCGCAAGCGTAAAGAGAAGGCGCTTCGCAAATTAGATTCGATGCAGGGCAATCTCTCTCGTATTCAAGATCTCACCGTTGAGCTTCGCAGAAATCTGAAGCCGCTCGGTAAGCAGGCGGAGGTTGCACGTAAAGCGTCAACGATCCAATCCGATTTACGCGACTCACGATTGCGCCTTCTTGCTGATGATTTGATTACGATCAAATCCACACTCGATGCCGAAGTTGCTGATGAGACTGTTCTACGTGCGCGCCGCGACGAGGTCGAAGCGGAACTTCGTAAGATTCGCCAACGCGAGGAGGAGCTTGAGCAGATTTCATCGCTCGAGAACCCGATGTTGGTTCAGGCCCAAGAGACTTTCTACCGCTTGACCGCTCAACGTGAAAAGTTCCGAGGAATTCAATCACTTGCATCCGAACGCGCACGTTTTCTCTCAGAAGGTGCGGAAGAAGCTCGCAGTAGCGGACGCGATCCGCAAGCGATGGATGCCGAAGCAGCGACTCTGCGGGAAGAAGAATCTTCACTGAAGATTGTCTTTGCAGAAGCAACCGCAGCACTCGCTGCAAAGAACGAGAATCTTCGCCTCCTTGAAACAGAACTTGCACGCGAAGAGAATGGTGTCAGCGCAGCACTTCGCGCCATCGCTGATCAACGCGAGGGAACAGCGCGCCAAGAGGGCCACATCAATGCGCTCCGCTCGAGAATTGATGCAACGAGTGCTGAGATCACTCGCCTCACTACTGCGAGAGATGAGGCGCAAGAGCGACTCAAGCGATCTCGTGGTGATTTTGCTTCACTTGAGGGCGAGATAGCGAGCCTGGATGCAACCGAGCCTGATCTCGATCAAAAGTATGAGGCCGCAAAACTTATTTTGAACGATCTACTCGCCAAGGTTGCAACTCTTCACGAAGAAGAGCAGAGTGCCCAACGCGAGCGTTCTGGACTCACAGCGCGTCTATCCGCATTGCAGGAATCACTCACTCATCGCGATGGCGGCGAAGCGGTTCTCTCTGGCCGTAGTGAAGCCCGCGTCAAGGGTCGTCTAGCCTCACTGATCTCGATCACACCTGGCTGGGAGGCTGCAGTTGCCGCTGCACTCGGGTCACTCGCTGACTCCATTGTTGTTGAGGATATGCGCTCGGCGGTATCAGCCCTCGGAATGCTGAAGGCGGAATCAAGCGGACGCTCTGAACTTCTCGTTGTTGAAGATAGTGGCGAGATTGCATCGGCAGCGATTCCTGCTGGCCTGACTCCCATCACATCATTGCTCTCAACTCAGGGGATCGATCAACTCGTCGGTGTGCTCTTGGGTCGCATCGTTGCCGTTGAGACGCTCGCAGAAGCAGAAGCTGCCATCGCTCAAGACCGCACTCTGATTGCCGTAACTCGTGAAGGTGATCTTGTAAGTAGGAATCGCGTTCGGGGCGGATCTTCAAGTTCACAGAGCACGATCGAGATCAATGCTCTCTTGGAGCGCACTCAAAGTGATCTCGATGCAGTGACGGCTCGCTGTGAATCACTCACCTTCTCACTTGCAGCTCTCAATAATGAATTAGAGAGTGCGCGTTCGGCTCACGATATCGCTCTCGCTGGACTCAACGACTCAGATGCAAAGATGTCAGGACTTGCTGAACAGATGGCTGTTGCCGGACAGAATGTTAAGAGCGCTCAGGCAGAAGTCGACCGTCTCTCACAATCTGAAGAGGTTGCTACACAAGAGCGCGCGAAGGATCAGAGTGATCTTGCCGCCGCGATCTCGCAATTTGAATCACATCAGGATCCAGAAGAGCCAGATCTCACCCATCTTGAAGATCTTCGCTCACAAGTTTCTGCCGCACGTTCTGCTGAGGTTGAGGCCCGCCTCGAACTTCGCACATTAGAAGGTCGCATCACCGCACTTACTGCCCGCGCTCAGAGCCTCGAAGACTCGGCAGCCCATGAACGAGAGAGCGCTGCGAAGGCGATCATCCGCCGAGAAGAGCGAGCGATTGCTGCAACAACTGCGCAGACAATTGCTGATACAGCCTATGAGACTCTCATTCAGATCGAAGTTTCAATCTCTAAGGCACTTGCTGAACGCCAACGTCTTGAGCAGGCACGCAGTGCTCGCGAAGGAGAGATCCTCACTGTTCGCGGTCGCGGACGAGAGCTTGCACTTGAAGTTGAAACTCTCACATCGAGTGTTCACCGAGATGAGATTGTTCGCGCCGAGCAACGCCTTCGAATTGAAGGACTGGAATCTCGCGCTATGGAAGAGCTCGGCGTTGATAGCGCTACCTTGATCGCGGAATATGGCCCAGCCAATGATGTTCCAACCTTTATTGAAGATGAAGAAGGCAACTGGGTTCCGGGCGATCTCATTCCATTCCGACGCGATCAGCAAGAGAAGCGTCTGGCTCAGGCAGAGCGCGCGCTTGCAATGCTCGGCAAGATCAATCCATTAGCGCTTGAGGAGTACAACGCGCTCGAGGAGCGGTTGAAGTACCTTGCTGAACAACTCGAAGATCTCAAGAAGACGAAGAAGGATCTGCTCGACATCGTAAAGGAGGTCGACGATAAGGTCCAAGAGATCTTCTATCAGGCCTACCTCGATACTGAACGTGAGTTCAAGGGCATCTTCGCCCGCCTCTTCCCAGGCGGAGAAGGAAAGCTCATCCTCACAAATCCGGATGACATCATGAACTCGGGAGTCGATGTTGAAGCTCGCCCTCCTGGAAAGCGCGTAAAGCGACTCTCGCTTCTCTCAGGTGGCGAACGCTCACTCGTGGCAGTGGCGATGCTCGTTGCCATCTTTAAGGCCCGACCAAGTCCGTTCTATGTGATGGATGAAGTAGAAGCAGCGCTCGACGATACGAACTTGGGTCGACTCTTAGGCGTATTCGAAGAGCTTCGCGAACGTTCACAGTTGATCATCATTACTCACCAGAAGCGCACAATGGAGATTGCTGATGCGCTCTATGGCGTCACGATGCGTGGTGATGGCGTCTCCGAGGTTATCTCTCAGCGCCTACGTGAAAACGAACCTGTCTCTTAACGGATTTTTGCATGGCACTCTTTAGCAAGATCCTCAATAAGTTCCGAGGTGGGTCGGTCTCCGCCGCTGACTGGGATGAATTCGAGAGTGCTCTCATAGAATCTGATCTCGGTGGAAAGCTTGCGCAAGAGATCATCGCATTAGCAAAGAGCGGTCGACCTGACGATATTGAAGCCGAACTCTTAGAGTCACTTCGTACCAAGATGAGTAAAGCACCACGAACTCTTGAGATTCACTCTGGGCGTACGACAACAATCTTGGTTGTGGGTGTCAATGGGACTGGTAAGACAACGTCGGTTGCAAAGTTGATGAAATATTTTAAGGACCAGCACTTGAGCGTTGTTGTCGCTGCCGCCGATACCTTTCGAGCTGCCGCTATCGATCAGATTCAAACCTGGGGTGCACGCCTCGGTGTTCCAGTTGTCGTGGGTAAATCAGAGGGCGATCCAGCGGCTGTTGCCTTCGATGGTATTAA
>Ga0208740_1000259_pt1 | contig 18153 bp, 35 predicted proteins | sample CryBogCBE08Jun09_FD_184567 | JGI IMG/M metagenome (GOLD analysis project Ga0208740, IMG submission 184567) | Freshwater microbial communities from Crystal Bog, Wisconsin, USA - CBE08Jun09 (SPAdes) (version 2) | ecosystem: Environmental > Aquatic > Freshwater > Lake | place: Crystal Bog...
TCACGCGTTCCCCCCCAAACACCTTGCAAATAAAGGGTTTTCGTCGTTTTGACCTTTAGTCCCCCTTAAGTCCGAAGGGGTTCAAACCGACCTATAGCCCCTGGTCAGGGTAGTTATCTCCCTTAAGTCGTAGGAACTTAACCACGCTTTAGTCTTTTTGGCGTCCCGGCGGGGGTCGTAAGGGCGTGGCGATCGACGGTAGGGGCGGTCGGTGGTAGCTTGTGGCGGTTGCCCGGGGGAATCTAGGGGCGGGCGGTACGGGTGCGGCGGCTTCGACGTATTACCTTACGTTCTGCTTCACTTAGACCGCCCCAAACGCCGTGTCGAATGTTGTTGTCAAGGGCGTACACCCGACACGGGATAAGTAACGGGCAATGACGGCAAATTAACTTTGCTTCGAACACACCTTTGCCCACGTCGGGAAAAAATATTGACGTGGGGACCCCTCGACAATTCGCCAACCGTAAATTATTGACGTTGTCGAAGTCCACCGGGCTACTACCCTTCGACCGGCTTTTTGGGTTCGACGTAATCGGGAATTGTTACCCGCAACGGTTCCCGGGGATCGCGGCCGACAATAAGCCACGAAAACCGTTCTAGACCGTTCAACGCCCCGCGAATTTCGGCCTTGGGGCGGCCCATAATTTCGGCTAAGCGGTCGACAACTTCCCGGTCGCGAGTGTACGACACGGCTACCCACGTCGCTTGACGACTAGCTTGGGGCGTTACCCACGCGGGACCCTGAAACGACCCGACAAACGAGAGGCCGCGGTCACGGGCGGCAATAAGCATTTCGTCGACTTGTTGGCGAAGGTTGAAGTGGCGGGGATCGGTCAAAATTGCTAGCTCGTCGGCGTAGACGGTCCAACCGCCCATTTCGTAAGCGTCGTCAATTGCGTTACGCATGGTTTCGACAAGTTGCAACTTTTCGGCCTTTGTCCGGGCACTTGATCCAATAACAAACCGCGACGGGGTACCTTCGCCGTCGTTGACGGACACCGTTTTAGCCATGGCCTTTTTCCCGGGCCATTTTGGCAACCGGGTAAAGCCGTAGTTTTCAACCGTCGAATCGCCGCCCTTGGCGTCAAGTACCATGACATAACGACGCGTTGCTTGAAGTATTTGGCCGACGAAGTTGGACTTACCCGCACCCGTCGGGGCGATAACGGCCACGTGTTGCCCCGGTTCCCACACGTCGGCAAACCACGGCAAGAATTCTGTTTGAAAGTCTAGGTCTAGGATTTCGCTATAACGCTTCGGCATTAACCGGTTCTTCTTCGCTGGTCGGGTAGTTCGGTACGTACCCAAAGAATAGTTGGTTAATCACTTCGTCGACGGGGTCAACGCCGTCCGGTAGGTCGGGAAACATTTCCTTCACGGCGGCGTTAACTTTGTCCTCGCGTAGTTGGGCCTTTTTCATGGCCGGCAACATGGTTGGCAGACTTGACCGAATAGCCGACTTCAACATTGGTAACAGCATTTCGGCTTGGGCGGGGTTACGTTCGATTTGCAGAATTAACGCCGGCGGTCCGAGTAGGGCAACCAACACGTCAAGTTTCCCCCGGGCCTTAACGGCCGGTTGAAATAGTTTGCGGTCAATAATCGTCCCGGCGACAACCTCGTCTAGCATTTCGCCGGCGGCCGTTCCTTGCCATTGCAAGTACCGACCTAGCGGGGCGTGTCCCGTGCGTACAGCTAGGCCACCAATACCCGACCACACGTCGCTTAGGGTGTCGGCGGTCGATACTCGACGAGTTGCGCCCCGGGGCCGCTTTTCGTTGGTAATGGGGGCGACTTCTTTGGCTTTTTTCGTGGCCTTCTTGCCGACGCCGCGTAACTTGTCAAAAAGCCCTAGCTTGGGTCCTTCTTCAACCGGCGTAATTAGTTCTTCGTCGTAGACAAAGCCCCCGGGGCGACGTTCGTTCGTCGGCGGTAGTACCGTTACTTCTTCTTCGTCAACACTTTTAGGGCCGCGATCATTAACAGTAGTGCCCCGCGTAACATTTTCTTCGCGGTCCAAAGACGTAAAGTCAAATTCGACAAGGGTTCCTTCTTTCGCGGCGGCGTTTACTTCAGGGATTTTGTAGCACGGTTGGCACAGCCCTAAACCGTGGTGTTTCGTGTCGTTGCGACCACAGTTTCGACAACCCAACGAATACTTTCGATTTTCCCACACCATTAGTTAGGGTCCTTTTCATTCAACAGAAAAAACAAACAGCCGGCGGCCATGATCAACAAAACGACAATCACAGCTACTACTTGACTAGAAACTTGAACGCCAGAAACGCGACGGCCCCGCCCACGGCGACGCCGACGGCGGCCGACACGATTTGAACGCGTCGAAGGTTTTCTTGGCAACCCAAACAAGGTTCGTTGTCCATTACTTGCCCCACAGCCTTTCACTAAGTGACTTCTTCCCGGGTAGGTTTGGTCGGGATTCGTCGTCGTCGGTTTTGGTCGATTCTTCTTTGGCCGGCGGTGGCTTAGGGGCGGCCTTTTTCGTGGCGGGACGGGTGGCCTTCTTTTGGGCGAGCTTTTGCATAGCCCCGGCAACTCGCTTTTCAATTAGTGCTTCAATGTCGGCGGGCGATAAGTTGCCAACGACTTCGTCGGCCTCGTCGGTCGTGTCGGTTTCGGGAAGATTATCGCCGGCGAACTTGTCGACAAAGCCGCTTAACTTTTCGTCAAGAATTGCTTCTAGTTGGGAAAAGGTAACAAACTCGTCGTTGCCCTCGTCCGTGGTTTCTTCGGTTTCGTTATTTGCCATGGTGTTATTGTACCTTGTTTCGTTTTGACGTACAATGCAAACATGGCCGAAAATGAAGAAAACCTAGCCGACGCGGCGTATAAATGGACCGTTCGTAGCCTGTACGTGGCCGCTATCGGGCTTAATTTGTGGTACATGGCCGAGACTTATAAAGGAAGTCCCGAAGGGGAAGCCATGAAGGCCAAGGCCGCCAAGGTCTTTAACGCATTGCGCCACCCCTATACCGAAGCCAAGAAGTTTCGACGCATGGCCAACGAAACGGTAGTGGAAGCGTGGGTTATTGTCGACGAAGCAAACAAGGGGGATCTCGAAAATGAAGAATAACGAAGCCGACCGGATCATTAAAGCCTACGAAGCGGCCGCCGCGGCCGGTGATGAATCGGGCTATGTGGAATGTAGCTACGCCGGGTTGCCCCGGTGGAAGTTGTCGAAAAAATGGATCGAATTTGAATGTGGTTGCGTAAGCGAACGTCAGACCAAACTTAACGACATGAAGCCGGCCGACGCCGTAATTTTTGTCGGTCTCCCCGAGCAGGCCGTTTACATTAAATGTTGCGACAAGCACCTTCCTTACATGAACTATCGTCTAGGTATGGGCGGGTTTCGCGATTTTGCCGAATGGTCTAGTACCCGCCGGAAAGTGCTAATGGGACTATGACAGAACTAAACGCCAACCTTGGGGTCGATTTAAACGAAGGTCTAAAGCTATGGGCCAACGTCGGCGCCGAGCTAGGAAAAACCACGAAGCGACTTGCCGACGCCAACGAACGCATTTGGAACAAGCTTCAGTTTGGTACCCCGGTTATAAAGCGTGAAGCCAAGGCCGGTGTGTACCCCGCAACGGGCAACTTGATTATTGACATTGGCAAGCCCGAACTAGGCACGTATTGGGACGTTGAAAGTGTCGCCGTCGGCGGTACCGACTTCAACGTTACGGCCGCCGGCCAAGCTGGTCTTTATGTCTACGGCGCCAACAATGGCGTTAGTCCGGGCATGATTAACGGCGTGGACTACGCCGCCACGTTGCCTAACACGGGCTTCTACGGTTTCCGGGACATTGTCCTTAACTACGGCGACCGACTTATTGTCGTTATCTTTAACGGCACCCCGGGCCAGACCTACGCCGTGTCGGCAACGTCAACGGTCTACAACGTCGCCGGGGCATTGGGCGACCAAATTAACGTTGGGTCGTAATCATGGCCGGCTTCAATTCAAGTGGTAATTCAAACGCCGTTCAAATTCAGTCCGTCCCGGTTAGCTCGACGACGCCGACCACGGGTCAAGTCTTAGAATACGTCGGTGGTCAATGGGTCCCAACCACGGGCGGCGGCGGTGGCATTACGGCCTTAACCGGCGACGTTGTGGCGTCGGGTAGTGGATCAGTACCGGCCACCGTTGACGCTATCCAAGGTGTCGCCCAAACGGTTGCCACGGCCACGTTACTTAGCCAAAGCAATTCGGCTACCATTCGCACGTTGATTACCGGTAACGCGACGTTGAACCCGTCGGAATTCTCCCTAATAACCGGATCGACGGCCGGCGTTACTTACACGTTGCCCGGGTCGACCACGCAGACAAGCACCGTTAACAGCGTAATCAACAATTCAAACGTTGACGTAACGATTCAGGCCGGCACCGGCACCACGCTAAATACGTTTGGCGTGGTCGGTTCAATTACCCTTTACCCGGGCGAATCGTACCAATACGTTTTGATTTCGTCTGTGTGGTATTGCGTCGACACGAACGCCGGCTATACCCAAATTGGTCCAAGCGCGGCCCAACAAGCGTTGGCCATGGGGGGAAGCTCAAACGTTGCCGAAACCATTCCCCGTTGGGCCGTTAGCGGTGTCCAGACGTACACAATTCCCCGATTCCAAGCGGTGTATATGTACGCCGGACAAGTCGTTAACAGCGTCAAGTTTTCGACCAGCTCGACGGCCGGTAGCGCGTTAACGAATGAATGGGCCGGCCTGTTCAATGCATCGGGTCTTTGCGTCGCTATTGGGTCACAGTCCTTGACAACAATGGCCGCAAACACGTTGTTTACGTGGCCATTGTCGGCGGCCTACACCGTGCCTACGTCGGGTCTCTACTACGTCGGCATTGGCATTTACGGCACCACGTCACCGGTCTACCCGACCCTTGCCGGTAGCTCGTCGGGAACACAAGTAAGCGTTGTCGGCGTATCGCCAATTTTGCAATATCAGACCGGTAGCGCGGCGACAACCCCGGTTGTTGGAACGACTACTTTTACCCCGGTTGCGACCGGTTCGCCCGCGTTGTACGCGTCGCTTCAGTAATTAACTAAAGTTTGACTTGACTTAACTTAGCCGGCGTGGTTTAATGGTCTCCCGGCAACCACGCCGGCTAAGCGAAAGTGAAGAAATAACATGGGATCATCGGTAGAAATTATCGACGAAGAACTTACGACCAAGGCCGTTTTGGACTTGTTCGCAAGTGGCGATTTGTCGTCCAAGAAGTTCAGCATTAAGGCCAGCGACCCGGCCGAAACGGCCCGCCGCATTGCCGACCGCGAGATTAACGCACAGTCGTTCGAAGAACTTGTTGGCGGTAGCGGTGACGTGATTCACGCCCGAAACTACCTGAACAAGCCCTTCCAGCTTAACGGCGTCGAATGGCAACTTTCGGACATTGAAGGCGAAGGCGCCCCGTTTTACGCGGTGTTGCACATTGTCACGACCGACGGCGAAATTGCCGTTATGACGTGTGGTGCGGCAACCGTTATGCGTCGCGCCGCGGTCATTGCCGCGAACGGTTGGTTTGGCCGTTGGGTGAAGATCGTGAAGGAGACCAAGACGGCCAACGGGTACGAACCCCTTACCCTTGTCGAAGCCCCCGAAGCGGTCCCGTTTAACTAATGCCACGTAACCCCAAGTTCGTTGCGTTGCAGAAACTCATTAACGCCAAGACGAACAATGACCGTGCCAAGAAGGCCGCCCGTCGCGCCCAAGAAGATCTTTGGGCCGCAATGGTTCGCGCCGTCGAAACCGGTACAACGCGGGGCGAAGTAGCCAAGATTGTCGGCGTGTCGGCCGTGCGGGTTTCCCAAACGCCCGGTATGCCGTCGGGACCAAACGCTAAGCGTATCGACGACGGAAGCGAAAGCGTGGCCTAATGGCTAAAGCTCGTTCGTGGTCGTCCCTATCGGACCGACAAAAAAAGCGGTACGTAGGGGCGGCCCGAACGGGTAGCTTGACCGGGACACCCATTGAAGGAACCCCGAGACAAATTACCGCCGCAACAAAACGATATTACGAATCGGGCGGGTCACTTGAAGGTGGCCGTGGTCGACACCAGCCCCCCGGGGCGGCCCCTCGACGGGCGTACCTTCAAGAAGCAACCGGCAACGGTGACAACCGGTCGGCCGACGTGTTGAAGGCGTGGCGCGAAGGTCCAACGGTCCCCAAGTGGATTCCGACGAACCGTGTTGTTATGTTCGACGACACGGCCGCCGCCCTTAGCCAAATTGGTATTCACCCCCGCAATTGGCAAAGCGTCGACATTCGACGAAGCCCCGACGGTGCGAACTTCATTATGACGGTGAAGTCCAAGCGCGGCGCGACACGCATTGTTAATCTTCCCGATCGCGACAGCGTTAGCCAAGTGGCCGCGCTTATGCGTAACCGTGAAGGACAAGGTCGAAGCCGCAAAGAAATAACCGACCTCTATTCCGAATGGGAACAAAGGACCGGCCGCCCGTGGTCTATCGACGTTACTATTCAAGACACCGACCCCAAGACGCGCCCGCGTAGTAAAACGGTTACACCGGCGCCCACCAACACCAAGGCTTTACCGCCAACACGAAAGAAGGCCAAGAAGTGACAACACCCCTTTTCGACGCACGTATTAAATACCTTGACGCCGCGATTACCGAGCTAAACGCCGTGGCTAACTTGATCGACAACCCAAACCCCGAAATGCACGACGTACTTGTTGCCCGGGGTATCGAAACCGGCAACATTGCCCAGCTCGCTTTTGAAGCGTATCGACAAGTTGCCGCCAAAGAACTTCCGCAGAACCCCGCACTAGCCGACTTAGTTACTAAGTCAAATGAAAATTGAACCGCTAACCAAAGTAAAGCACCTCGATTACGCACTACTTACCCCGGGCAACAAAACACTATTTGTCGAAACCAAATACGGGAAGTCGTTTTTTCAAGGTAGCCGGGACGTTGAAAACGCCCTATTGAAGTTAAAGGGTTTTGTCTGCTACGTACAAAGTGGGCTTGAATACTTGAAGCACACCACGACGGCCCGTCAATGGAAAATGACCACGTGGCGGGGTAAGGGTGTCAAAATGACGCACGTACCGACCGGCCTTGTTGTCACGTCCTTACGATCGACGCTAGAGACCAGCGACGACCCGTTTAGAGACCTTGACGCGGTCCTACGGTGGCTACGGGGCTACGGTGTCCCGGCGGCGTCGATTAGTTCTATGGCGTGGAAGCTTCTACGCTCGTCGCTTAACGGCATGGTGCCGGTCTACTTCGACCCCGAGCTAAGCCGGCGGGCCTTCTTCGGGGGACGGCAAGAAATACGTTCGCCCGGGATAACCAAAGACGCCAAATTATACGACCTATCGGCGGCCTACCCGTCGGCCATGGCGTCGCGGCCCGTGGCGTTGTCGCTACGCAAAGTCTCAAACGCAACCGTAATCGACCCCGACCAAGCGGGCATGGCCGAAGTACGCGTTAGCGTCCCCAAAGAACTTGCGTACCCGCCGCTACCGGTTCGCCTAAGCGCCCAAGCCATTCAATTTCAAACCGGCACTATTGAAGGTGTCTATACGTGGGTTGAACTCGACGCCGCCCGAAAGTTGGGTTGTGACGTAGAGATTCTGAATAACTACGCACCGGGGCGAACGGCCGACTTGTTTTCGACTTGGTGGGACATGGCCCAAACCGGTCGGGAATTACCCGGGGCGGCGGCACAGCTCGCGAAGGCTATTGCTAATTCCACATGGGGCCAATTCGCCATGCAGGGCGACGACCGGGCCGAAGTGTCGTGGTGCGACGACCGAGGCAATGAACCGTTTGAAACGTCGCTTGACGCTCGACCTATGCCCCATATTTACACGTTGGGACTAGCCGCCGAGATCACCGGCAGAGTACGCGCCCAGACACTTCTTGAAGGGATTTATGGTAGCGGCGCCACCCCCGAACACGTCGACACCGACGGCGTCATTTTGCCCTTTAATGCTCGACCCCCGAAGAACCTAGGTAGCAACTTCGGACAATGGCGACTTAAAGAAGAAATGCAGGTAGTCCAAATTCTCGCCCCACAGTTTTACCGCTACCGCCGCGAAAGCGAATGGCACTTTAACGATCAGGGAAACAAGGTCGAAGGCCCGTGGCATTACGTGGCGTCGGGAATGTCGCACGACATGGCCCAACGCACGTTTGAACGTCGACCCGTTGAAAGCGGTATTGCGTACTTGTCCATTACTGACACGTGCCTACCGTCGGCCGACGCCGGCGACAAAGAATATATAGATCGCTTACTTCGTGAAGCTCGTTCATTGGGGGTTGCGTAATGCCGCACTTTTCCGATTCATTCCACCTTGAAACGTGCGCGTGGCGTTTCTGTAACACCATGGAACTACGGTCAAACATGAAGAAGATTCCCGGAAAACGGGGCTACTTTTGTTTGCATTGTTACGACCGATTAACCCCGAAAAAAAAATAACTAAAGTTATCCTTGACTTAAGTTGTCGGGGCGGTATACTCAGTACGTGGCAAACGCCACGAAGTAAAAAATGAAATGGGGATTTCATGAAGTCGTTTGTATCGCTTGAATATCGCAACACCAGCAACGAACTTGTTTTTAGTCGTTACTACGAACTTGTTTGCAACCGTAAAAGCGGTTTTGTCGAAGTGATCTTTAAGGACACCACGCCCGGCACCAGCTCAAAGGAATCGGTCATTATGTCGTTCGCCATTGGCGACGACGAAGCGGCCGCCAAGCAAACCGCCGCCGAAAAGTACGGGGCATTTCTTGGCAAGTTGGTGTTTATTTGTGGTTGGGACATTGTCGGCGCCGGCGCCATCGCCGACTTCGATGGCTTCTTGGTGTTCTAATGGCGATCTCGACCAACGCACAAATTGAAACCACGACCGTTATTACCCGGGGCGACGTTCGCAGGGAATGGCGACTAGTCAAGCTTGACGAAGATACGTGGGTCGTTACCGACAAGGACCTTACGACCGGCAAAGTTCGCGTGGCCTTTAGCGCGTCGACCGAAAGCCTTGGGTCGTGGTACCGAGCATGGCAAACCGCTAAAGACATTTACGAAACCATGTATTACCACGCCCGCCGCGAAGGGTGGATCAAGTGACCGATATTTTCGACATTCAAGCTACGTGCGACAAGTGCGACTTTGAAACGCCGTGGCTAACGGTTCACCCGGGGCGAACCAACGACGGCACCCAACCGAATTTGGCCTACACCATGTCGGCCGCTTACGAACATTCACTAGCCAACAAAAACCACGCGGTGCAGATTAAAACCCGCGACTACAAAAAGGAAACAAACTAATGCAATTCATCATGTTTTTTGTAAGCGTTTTGTTCGCCTACGGTTTCGGTCGACTGACCGGGAAAGCCGAAGCTCGCGAAGATATCCGCGAAGAAGTAGCCAAGCAAATTCGACGCCGCAAGCACGAAGCCGAATGGCTAGGCGGGTGGCCGACCAAGAAGGGAACCAACTAATGACCGCCGAACAGTACCTTGCCAACGTTTGCCGTCGGCTTCACGAAGAATACGTTGAAGCCATTAAGCGCGAACGGTCCAACGAAGGAAAAGCCTATTTTTGGGGATTCAAAGAAGGGCTAGAACTCGCCGTAAATATCGCCGTAGCCCACAGCCGCCAATTTGAAGCGGCCGCCAAGGCCCACGCCGACGCGGTGGCCGAGATCGTCGACAAGCTAAAGGACCAAGCATGAAAAGAAACAAATTTGAACAAATAATTGCAAAGTCAAAAGGTCACAATTATTGCAAAAATTGCGACTTATCATTTTTTCCCTATGGGTTTTCGGTTGAAAAACACAAAGACAAATTGTTTGGTTTTATCGCTAAGTTTTGCCCTATTTGCGGAAAGAATCTATGAACATTCAAACCAAGTACGACATTGGCGACAAAGTCAAGACCATGGGTCACGACGGCCCGTTTTTTATTCACTCAATCGTCATTGAACAGGGCCACATTTGGTATACCTTCAAGTCCAACGGGTTTCGCACCGGGGCCGAAGAAGAAGATATTTTGTTAATTGCCAAGGGCGCCGAACCGTGCGACTTTCCGACCCACGGCCTACTAAGTGAGTACCGCCCCAAGGAATTCGTGTATTGCCCCAAGTGCGGGAAAAAGTTCGAATGAAGCAAGTTATTTGCGACCGTTGCCGGGAAGTTCTTACTAAATTTCCGAACCAATACCTACAAGACGAAATGGGGACACGGCTTGACTTTTGTGCGCCGTGCTTTACAAGTTTTATTAATTGGCTACAAATGAAGGGGCCTCGTTAGAATAACCGCGTGGTTTCTTCACACGTCGGGCTGAAGCGCGGCGTGATCCCCTACCACAGCTAGAACCCCCCGAGCGCCCCCGTTCGGGGGGTTTTGGCGTAAATACTTGTTGCACCCCGGCACCGTGCCTATACTCATGGTTAACCGGCTTTATTGGTCAACGCGAAAGGAACTAGCCCGTGGTATCCAAAAAGGGTTTCGACCTCATTGTTATTACAGCACTTCTTTTGCACCCGGCACTAGGCGTCGTCAAGATGGCCGCCCGTCGTTGGACCAACGAAAGCACCGGGGTTGCAAACACTATCGGTCAAGCCATCACGTTAGGACTTTAACTAAATGTCAATGAACTACAGCGCACAGGAAGCGGGCCGCCCACAGCCGCAGACGACGGTTGAACCCGCGTCGGCCGGTAGCCCCTTTATTCGTTACTCACAGCCGGGACGCGGGCCGCAATACACCGTTACCGGTTCGACGTTTGGTGCCACAATTACCCAGCCCCTTGTTGCCCGCCCGGGTTACGCTCGTCAGTTCCGCGTTACGCAGACGCTCGTTAGTGGTGGCGCCCTGACCGGTTCTACCCTGAACGCCGACGGTCTTGCGTCGATCAACTCGCTTATTCAGTGTCGCGACAGCTTTGGCACCCCGTTGTTCGTGGTCGACGGCTACAGCGCCGCCAACGTCATTCCCCTTGTTGCCGGTTCGTTCGGCGTGTTGAACGGCACCAACGTTTACACCAACTTGCCGAGCTACAGCGCCTACAACGCGTCGGCCGCGTCGGGCGCGACCATGGGTCAGTTGTCCTACACGATTCCGTTTGAATTCTCAACCGGTATCGGTACGTTGTCGATGGCCAACGCGTCGCTTCTTCCTACGCTTCAGTTCAACCTGAACTCGTCGGCGTCGGTCTTGGGATCGTTCACCGGTACCGCACCGACCGTTAATACCACGGTCGAAGTTGACTACTATTGGTTGCCCGAAGGTTCGCCGGACATCACGCCCCCGGGCCTTGGCACTACGCGTCAGTACCAGCTTACGAACATGAACCCGACCCTTGGCGCTTCAACGTCGGCCCGTTTGCAGGCACCCCGCACCGGTGGCTACCTCGACAACCTGACCTTCATTGTTCGCGACAGCACGGGCGCCCGCACGGACTCGTTCTTCCCGACGACCGGACGACTTCAGTTATACGTCGATGGCGTACCCCTTAGCGATAGCTCTTGGACCGCCCTGGTCGACGACTTCGCCATTGCCTACGGTTCGACTTCGGGTCTTTCGAACGCTCGCCCCGCCGGTATCATGTCCTACAGCCGCAAGACCTCGTTGTCGCAGGTCTCCCTTGGCAAGTTTGACAGTGGCGAAAGCCTTCTTTCGACCAACCCGTCTACCCTTATTGAACTCAACGGTGCGCCGTGGGGTGCCGGTAACGGTAACACCCCGGCAACGGTGCAGGCCCTTTTTGGCCAGATCGTGCCGACCGGTTCGATTATTCAGGGTCTCCCGGAACTGTAAGGGGTAGCTAATGGCCGGTCTTAACTTCGGAACGCCCAACTATAGCGGCGTTTTTTCGACCCCGGCCCCTAGCTACGGTTCTTCTTCGTCCTACGTGTCGGGTGCGTCTACCGCCGCTTTTAGCGGTATGGGGACGCCCTCGACGCCGACGGCCGGTCAGATTATGCACCCCGCAGGCCCCTTCGGGTTGGCCTTTTGGGTCGGGACCGCCGCTATTGCGGGCCTTGTTTTTATCCGTTACTCACTTCCTAATTAAAGAAAGGTGGAAAATATGACCCGTAGTCCTATTTTCTGGTTTGCCGGCGGCGTGGTGGCGGTATTCGCTTACCACAAGTTCGTTAAGCCACTTCCCGCTTCTAACAAGTAAGGTTTGAAAAATGCTCGTAGTAGGTCTAGGTGTTGTCTTTGTCGGCTACAGCTTGACCTACTACGGCATTTCGCAAATTAAGGGCGGTAATTGGGGACTACTCGATATGGTTATTCCGTCGAAGTGGACCCCCGAAGTAGCCGCAACGCCCCGGGACAACCGTAATGGCTAGTCCCCTACTGTTGCCGGCCCTCGTCGAAACCGGGCTTATTACGTACCGTGACATTAAGAACGACACGAACAAAGATAACCCGGTACCGCATTTCCCGCTACCTTCGCAATACGTGTCCGTCTTGATCGTGTACGGCCTTCTTAGCGTCGTTCCGAAGCCGGCCGACCGTGTCGCAAGCTTGGCCGGGTGGGGATTCGTTGTCGCAACCTTGCTTAATTTTTGGACCCCCGGCGGCAAAGTCCGAGCTACTAACACCGCCAAAACCCCTACCACTTCAAAGGCGTAACCATGTCAAAGTTCTTTAGTCTTGCGGCCCTCGTTGTTGGCGGCATCATTGTTGCCGATATCTTGACACACCCAAGCGGCACCGCCGCCGCGTCGAAGGGTCTTGCCGGCATCACGACCCCCGCTATTAACGGTTTGTTGGGTAAGTAATGCGTATTCAAATTCGTACCCTTCAAGTGCCGACGGCATGGGGTACGGCCGCGTTTACGCCCGTCCCCGCCGCTTCATGGTCGGCCGAATTTAACGGCCAGAATATCGTTACCGGCGCCCCGGGTAACGTCCCGGTGTATTCCCCTCGACCGGCCGCGTTGCAGGATTCGGCCCTAGGTGGCCCCTACAACCAGCCCAGCGACGTTGCCCCGAACTACATTTTGCCAAGTATTTACGTCGCCCACGTCAACCGTTCGATGCGTTTCCCGTCGTCGGCGTTGGGTCGTCGTATGCCCTCGCCGGTCCGTGCCGTTCAAGCAGGAACCGCCGTCGTCAATCTGTGGGGTAAGCCGCGTATTGGTGGCGACACCGTTACCCCGGCTATTCGTCCCTTTACGCAATGGCGTACCTATGGAAGTAGGAAGTAATGGCCGCCCCCACGAAGCCCAAAAGCACGGTCAAGCCCGCCGGTATTCCCGGCTACGGTGCGTTAGCCCCCGTTACCGAAAGCGCCCCCGCCGTCGGCCCGTCGTCGCCCGAAGCACTAGCGAAAGCCAAAGCAGAAGGTGAAACGATTGCCACGGCCAACCGCTACGACGTGGCCCCGTTTTCGAACGCCCAAGTACGCACCGCCACCGGTGCAACGCGTCAAGTTGGCACGACGACGCGACCGACCGCAACGACCAATTACGCCAACGATCTAGAGACCGGTAAGACGGTTGCCGACACTCAAAAGGCCATTGCCGGCGCCCCGGGTGAAGCCGGCACGGCGTCAATCCGTTCAACGGCCGCCCCGGTCAGGAAGCCGACCAAGAAAGCCCCCGTCAAGCGTGGCAACCCCGTAAAACCGACCGAAGCCGCCACGAACCCGACCGAAACCATTGTTGAAGAAACCCAAGCGGCCGGTACCACCACGACCGACACCACCACCAACGCCGCCGGCACCAGCTCGACGGGGTCGACAGGGTTTCTTTCAACCTTGTTTAGCGGCGGTAGTCTGCCTATAATTTTGCTAGGCGCCGGTGCCGGTGTCTTTATTTGGTATCAGACCAAGGGCAAGAAGGGCGGTAAGAAATAATGCTTGACCGTTTCAAGGCCGCCGCGGCCCGCAATAACCCGGGCGTCGGGGTGTCGCAATACACCGCCACGCAAAAGTTCTTTATTGACACGAACGCCGGTGGACGTTGGGCGTGTTCGCCCTTCGCCCGTACCCACACGGCCGCGAATATCCGCGTGAACGTTGACGGGACCGTTGACATGATCCGACTACAGGCCGGCCTTGACGGTTGGCAGGACCTAGGCGGCCAAGGTGCCTACGACGTGCGGGCGGGTCGTTACTAATGGCTATGTCAAGTTCGCGCCCCTACGCATGGAACATGAACCGGGGCCGTCGTGCCACGGGCAACGTTAAGAACACGTTGGCCCGTCAGTACGAAACGCCGACCGGTTTTGTACCGCCCCAAGCGGTCTACCTTTTCGACCCGGTAACAGCTCGTCACTTCACGACCCAAACCGGTCAGATTCCCGGCTACGCCGCCGACCCCCGTTACGGCCGTACCCGTCACACATTCCGACTGAACACGACGGCGATTACTGACTAATGGCCGAAAACGTCAACCAAAAATGGGACACTCTAATTTTGTTGGTTGGCACGGCGTCGGGCGTCTTTGCGGGCTTTTGCCCTAGTTGGTTTACGGTCGCTAGTGACTTCTTCAACGACAACGGCGCCCGCGAAGGAAACATTAAGCGAATTCGCCAAGGTGAAGCGGCCGCCACGGCCATTGTTCTTGCCATGGGCTACGCCGTCGCTCGATCCACTTCAAACAAGGCCGCGTTTTGGGCGGCCGCCGGTATTTGTGGCGTCTTTGTGGGGGGCTACGAATGGCAAATTGCGCACCCCTCACGTGACGACGGCGGGTCAAGCTCGACAACTAGTCTTTGGTCCCGTAGTAGCAAAGCGGCCTAGTCATGCCCGGCGCGACGACAGCCACCGGAACCCCGGGCGCGACCTACGTAAGCACGCAATACGCTAAGCAAGATCAGTACCCCGAATGGGAATACCACCTACTTAGCGCCCTTGGCGCCCCACGTAACGTTGCCCAGCTTGAAGCGTTAAACCTATGGGCCAGAAAAGAAGGGTTGCCCGGGGACACGAACAATTGGTTAGCCCTTACCGACCCGGGTAATGAATTTGGCAAAGCCGGCGGCGACCCCAAGGGGGCCGTGGCTAATGGCGTGTGGAACTACGACAGCAACGGCAACCCCCTTGTTGTTACATTTCCGACCATGTCAAGCGGCATTTCTGCCACGGTCAAGTTCTTAAATGCCGGCTACGGCGACATTGTCGACGAACTACGAAACCCCAACGCCACGACCGAAAGCATTGGCGCCGTGGTGTCTAAGCACTCAAACGCGTGGGGCGGCGACGGTGCGTTTATTGAAACCGGCGGCGCCGGCATTGCCAACCCCATTTATACCGGGGGAAGTGCGACCGGCCCGAACGCCGGGGCTACGGGCGGTAACTCGTCATTTACGCAATGCAATAGCGCTAACTCGATCATTGGCGAAAACGGCATTTTAGGCGTGGGGGCCATTCACCTACTTAACCCGTGCCAAGCCAAAGCCATTGTGGCCGGTCTCACCATTGGCCTAGGTCTTGTGGTGACGTTTCTAGGTATTAGCTTCATGGTTCGTACTGAATCGGCCCAAGCGGCATTTAAGGCCATTGGAACCAACGCCACGAAAGCGGCCAAGGTGTTCGCATGAATCCGCTAACCCGACAAGGCGGGGCGATACAGCCCATTAATTACGCAATACCCGCGACGGCCGACGCCAACGGTAACGCCACCTTTACCTTCGACGCCGTGGCGTTGTCGAACACGTGGACCCTAACACTTAATTGCGCGTTTGCCCCGGACACCGCTCGTTTTACCGCCGCCACCGGGGCAAGTAACTTTGGGCAATTCAAGGGCGGAAACTCGTGGGGTCCTATACAGCTTCAGGGCGGCGACCGGTTGCAAGTCACGGCGACCGGACTTGTTGCCGGCACTCAATACCAAATGACCGGTCAAGGATCGTGCGAAACCGTAGCCGACCCGGGCATTGTCTACCCGTCGCCCTACGCCGACACCGTGACCACCTCGACCGAACAGTTGTACCTTGGACAAGTCAAGCTAAGCAAAACCGGACCGGGTAACTTCGCCATTGCGACCGTGCCGTTGTCGGCGTCGTACCGAAGTATTTACCTAGCCATTACCGGCACCACGGGTAGCCCGTCGGCCTACACCTACTACGGCGTTGGCAACATGACAAACTTAACGTATAACTCAATTGTTTTGCCCTACACGACACAGCCCAACCAAGTTGTCGTTCGTATCCCGACCTTGTCACTTACCGACACCATGCTTACGTTGTACGTCACCCTTGCAAGTGGTCAGTCGTTTTCTAATCTTCTGTTTTCTTACGGCGCAGATCTTGCCAACGTCGACACCGCCATTTACACCGAAGGCACCCTTGACGTAACGGTTGCCAACACGTCGCCTATTCCCGTGACTATTTCAAGCGGCGGCGGTAGCACGAACGTTACGACCATTTCAGGATCGACCACAACCGTTTCTAATAACGTCGCCGTAACCCCAAGCAACACGTCGGGAACGCCGTTGTGGGTTGAATCGGTGTCGGGGTCGGTAGTCACCCCAAGTAACACGTCGGGAGCGCCGTTATACGTCACCGGCAACGGGTCGACAGCTAGCGCCAACGCCATTGCCGTTACCAACGTCTACTCGGGCGTTGTCCAACCGCTTCAAGTGTCGCCCTACGGCGGCTCATTCACCGTAACCCCAAGCAACACGTCGGGAACGCCGTTGTGGGTTGAATCCGTGTCGGGGTCGACCACCGCCGTTACCAACACGGCCGCAACACCGCTTAACGTGCAGGGCGTCGCCGGTGGCGTAGCCGTACCGGTGTCAGGTACCGTAACCCCAAGCAACACGTCGGGAACGCCGTTGTGGGTTGAATCGGTGTCAGGTTCAACCGTGGCCGTTACGCCGTCAATCGTGGCCGGCACGTCGTCGGCCCCGCTAGAGGTTTACCAAGTTGGCGGAAAATCAAAATCGGGCGTTACCACCACAGCTACCACGGCAACCACCATTCTTACCGGTCTTACGGCCGGTTACGCGTGGCGGTTGCACTCAATAACCATGGAATACACCGGCACGGCGTCGACAACGCCCGTTCAAGCGTTACTTCGCCTAGCCGGTAGTGGCGCCCCATTCACCGTTGACTTAGCGGTCCTTATCTACCCTTACCAAACGACCATTTTTCTAGGCGGCCTACTTATTCCCTACGTTGCGTCGGAAACGGTCACTATTACTAACAGCACGACAACGTCGACAAACTTTACGTTGTTTTACGACACCGTCACGATTCCCACCATTAGTTAGGATTACACCATGAACGTCACTATGTTTGATAGCGTCAACGTCGACAATATCCCCCCCGGGGCAAAGTGGGTCGCCGGCTACGTCAACGGTCTATGGCCGACCTACCACGCATTGCTTCGACGCCACCCGCACGCCCACCACGTTTCTATTACGATCAACGCCGAAGGTACCGCAGACGTACTCGACGTGGAACAAGGCGACGCCACGCCCCAAGAAGCCGTTACGTGGGTCGAACGTATGCGTGAGTTGGGACGTGTCCCGGTTGTTTATTGTTCGCGGTCCAATATGCCCGTTGTTCAAGGGTGTTTTTTTAATGCCAAGGTTGCCGAACCGTTTTATTGGGTAGCCGACTTTACGGGCGAACCCCACCTAGTCCCCGGGTCCGTTGCGACGCAATGGGCCAACGGCACTTCCAACTACCCCGGACTTGCCCCCGGGTGTGACACGTCCCTTGTTAGTCCTAACTTCCCCAAGCCCACCAAGATTCACCTAGTAAAGAAAGTAGCCCCACCCGTGAAATTCACCACCGAAAGCCTTACGTCAATTATTCGCCAGCTCGCCGCCTACGCGGGTATTGCAACGCAGATCGCCAACACCGGCCACTTGCCGACGGCAATTCGCACCGCCATTGTTACCGTGTCGGGTGTTCTGCTTAGTGTCGAACACTACGCCGCCAAGCCGACCGTACCCGCCGTCGACACGACCCCCAAGGCGTAGGTTTACGCCATGCCCCTTTGGCTACAGATCACCATTACGGCCGTCTTAATCCCGGGGGCAGGATTCGGCATAAAGGTTTTGTACGAAGTCGGGGCCGTCATGGGCAAAATTGACGCCAAGCTTGACGGCCACGACGACCGTATTGGCCGGTTGGAAGATGCGGTGTATTCACCCCCCGCACCCCGCCGCACCCGTACCGCCCGCCCCT